>Ga0307517_10000684_pt1 | contig 58244 bp, 48 predicted proteins | sample 23_EM_MG_FD_194515 | JGI IMG/M metagenome (GOLD analysis project Ga0307517, IMG submission 194515) | Populus trichocarpa ectomycorrhiza microbial communities from riparian zone in the Pacific Northwest, United States - 23_EM | ecosystem: Host-associated > Plants > Roots > Unclassified | place... | reverse complement strand
TAGTCTGGGACCAGTTCAAACCGGACCGGACCACCCAAGTTAGTCGGGTCCAGTCATCGCCATCACCAGGACTGGCCAGCCCGGTCCCGCCTCCAAGACTTGACCGGTCGGACTATTCGGAACCCTGTTTGGACATGAGGGCGTGGTGAGACTACTCCTGGGGCGATGGGCTGTCAATCCCGATTCGCCTGATAAGAGCCACCGGACGCCACTATCATATGCTGCCGGGTCTGGACACGAGGGCGTGGTGAATATGCTCTTTGAGCGAGAGGATGTCGATCCCGATCGGTCGGATACATATGGCCGGACACCGCTATCATTTGCCGCTGAATCTGGATATGTTGGCATTGTGAAACTCCTTTCAGAGAGAGAGGGTGTCAACCCTGATTCGTTAGATGGGAATTTCTGGACACCACTCTCGTATGCTGCCAGTTCTGGATATGAGGACGTGGTGAAACTACTCCTAGAGCGATGGGTTGTCAATCCCGATTCATCCGATAATGACCACCAGACGCCGCTATCATATGCTGCCGGGTCTGGATATGAGGGCGTGGTGAAACTACTCCTAGAGCGATGGGCTGTCAATCCCGATTCGCCTGATAAGAGCCACCGGACACCACTATCATATGCTGCCGAGTCTGGACATGAGGGCGTGGTGAATATACTCTTTGGGCGGGGGGATGTCGACCCCAATCGGTCGGATACATATGGCCGGACACCACTATCGTTTGCTGCTGAATCCGGATCTGTTGCCATTGTGAAACTCCTTTCAGAGCGGGAGGGTGTCGATCCCGCTTCCTCCTATGATCGTGGATACGCACCCTTCTTGCGCGCTAGCTAGTATAGCAATACAGATGTGCCGAGGCTGTTATCACAAATAAGGTCCCTTGTTCACGAAATATCGCAAACTGGTGGCCTGACACCGGAAACATATGAAACCAGTGGCCTGGCACTGGAAGCATTTGAGACTAGTCGCCTGACACTGGAAGCATCTGATACTAGTAGCCTAGCACCGGAATCATCTGGCCCTACTCTGAGTGCTCAGGAAGAAATGGAAACAGGTCCGGTATCAGAAGTAGGAAGGGTCTTACCCGACATAAGAGCCCAGATCACCGAAGCCTTTCCTCCCTCCCCCTCCGAAGAGCCTCCCCTAGGCCATGAAGCACAACGTCCACCATCCCATCTCGCGCCCATCCCCACATCTGACGCTACCCGCGACTCTGCCATCTTGAACCATTCTGGGCCATTGAAACTCTCCAGAGAAATCCACCGGTCTTCTCGTCGTTTTAAGCGTAAGCTTTTCCCTTCCTCCTACTAATCGGGAGCGCCTACCACCCTTACTGAAGACACTGTCGGACCCTGCCACACTATCGCCACATCTGCGTACATACCTACCTCATGAACCCACCCGTCTGCACTTCTGCCGTCTCCACCAAAATAGCATTCACGTGCATTCCGTAAAAGTCGGTTTCGGGCCTGTAGTGTATCGATTTTTCCCCTCTTAGGGTTTCCGGCCAAGATCTAGGCTCCAGATGATTGCAGTTGGAAGGGGAGTACATGCGAGAAGGCATTTTCCGCGGGTGACTTCTCATTGGTGTAGCCCCCTGCGCTCCATCTTCCATCCCGTCGTCTTTTAGCTGCGTGGAGATAACTATCGAATTAACTCACGCTGGGTTTCTATGTATCATAGTGCCTCCCTCACCTCGCCTCTTCTTTCCTTTCCCCTCCTTTTTGTTCCCCTTAGGCGTACGGTTGTATCACACGATTACATGTTAGATCTAGGGCGTTTTTTTCGGGGCGATTGTTTATTAGTGGCGTGTCATATGTATCGGTTTCAGTTTAATCTATATGTGGAAAATTTAATGTGATGACATTTGAACTTGAGTGCTGTTCTGTACATAACATAAAGTAGCACTAGCAATCACTATCCCTTGTGGTGTTCGAGCCGAATTTCCTTACATGAAGCTATGAAAAAAACATTTTTCGCTCTTTCTGTGAAATTTCAACCGAGCGATATCAAAAGAGACTGACCCCCCCATTTTACACCAAAAACGGGCCTTTTCACCTCATAAAATCACACCCAGTTGCATTGCAAAAAAAATATTAAAATTCCTCAGAACCCTTGGACCTGTCTAGATATTATCTTTTATATTGCCAAGCTCTGTTAGCTAATACCCATAGTGCAATACCAGATATCATGATGGTGGCCAAAAAGTACCTCAAATTTTGTACGTGTCCCATACAAAAGGTATGATACATTGCAACATCCAATGACAATCCTAAGTCCTCAACCCCTGTGGGAGAATGGGAAAATTCTCATAATTTTTACTTAGGAAGTTTTAACAACTGCCTACACTATAGCTTAGTTTTATTAAATCTGTACTGCTTTGGAATAGGTTATGAATGTCTAAAATCAGCCATTTTTGGTGTAAAACTGGGGGGGTCAGTTTCTTTTGTCGCCAAGATGGTACAGCACTATTCGGAGTCCTCTAATACCATTCCACCCTCCGGGGTTGAATCTGGCAACAGAAGAAACCCGATAATTTTCCAGGTGTTTCCTTCAGGGTTCCGAATGGTCGGCGGAAGACTGGACTGGACTAGCTAGTCCGGTCGAAAGTCAAGTCTAGTCTAATGGTGTAAATTAGACCGACTAGACAGTCAGGGTTATTGAAACTGACTCGACCAGGACTAGTCCGACCAGGCCTGCCAAGCAATTGGATATGCTATTTTTATCACAATATATTACGTTCAAATAAAGCTTTTCTTAATAAAACTTATTGTTTCCATGGATTATCTGGTGGAGGTAGTGCCTCGCTTTGATTAGGAGTTGACAAAATAGGGTCTCAAGTATCGAACTATTTTTCGTATATTAAGTGAGTGATATTACATGACCAACTGCCACCATATAGGGTATTCAATGCGACTTATCCATCGGGTAATTGCATTTCCACCACATGCTACCCTCTCCAGGATGTTCTATCAACCTGTAATGAGGACCTGTTGATTTATCCTATGGCAAGCGGCTTTAAAATCCTACTATAGCTACATATCTATTCCAAGCGAGTGTTGGCCTGGGTACCATTCTGACTCTCATACGATCTTTTATAAAGACTGGTCTGGGACCAGTCCAAACCGGACCGGACCACCCAAGTTAGTCGGGTCCAGTCATCGACATCAACCAGGATGGGCCAGTCTGGTCCTGCCTCCAAGACTTGACCGGTCGGACTATTCGGAACCCTGGTTTCCTTACCACGATGGGGAAACTCGACTCCATCAAAACTGTAAAGGATATTAAATTTTGTAATTGCTGCTCTGAGCCCAGCGGGGTCTCAGGGCTTTCAGGTTGGTGTGGCACAACACTCCATAGGAGTGGTCGATTTTAGCAATTCGTGGGATTTGCCTTTTGGTATTTTGGTATTGATAAACCGGCAGACAATGTTCGGGAGCCGTATTGCCAGACAACTAAGGAATAATATATCTCGGAGGAATGGAGATAGCTAATTGCCAGCATATTCGGCCCGGCTCATTAAAAATGGGAAAACATAGCCCTATCACCATAGATGTCCAAGTGAGAAATAAGTGTCGCGCGGAGATAGGCGACGATAGAACGACAGAATTTATGTGTAACTTGGGCACGGTGTACTGTGCGACGAGTGTGATATAAAAATATTCCTTCCACCACTTGCACTTTCTACTCTTAACCTACCGTAACAACTGGAATAATCGAGTCGTGTGCTATGTCGTTGAGAATTCCCTACTTTAGAAAAGGGACTAAAAACAGCAAAAGAAGAGAGACTCAGCCCCTCTGAGAGACATAAAAAAACAAAAAATATCAGACCTTATCGGAGGGGGCAACTCTGACTACACAGCACACGACTCGATTATTCCAGTTTTTACGGTATCTGCACAGTGCGACAAGAAATTGATAATTACATGTGAAACACAGATAACAGGTCCAGATTCTCCCGTGGGTCATCAGACCGATCTTTGCACCCTTCCCGCATACCCTCATCCTCCGTATATTCCTGTGATAACAGCAGAGAGACATGTCGGTATATTATATCCCTTAAACTGCGCAGCGATCTATTGTCTCTCCGGAAGAATCTGCAATGCTCCTGAACTCATCATTGTAACAATAGAGTTTTATGGGGTTGGAAGAAACATTTTTCTGATTTTGCTGAGTCCCGAGAAAGACAGGGTGGCGAGCATAGTTCTGTTCTGTCTGGTGATTTATGCGCAGGTTTTTTTTTGGACTTGAAGGTGAAAGGATTGGATGCGGTGTGGGAGAAGGTTCTGTGGTTGCCGGGCACTTGAGACTTGAGCCGGCGCTTTTTTTACCCGAGCGCAAATCCTGGGGAGAGAGTGCGAGAGGAGCGAAAGATCGTAACTTACATAGAGCCCCCCTGTCTGCCAAGACTAGGCAACAGCGACCCCTGCAGAAACATAACATCCCCCCAAACCAAGATCATGAAGCGCTATTTATTGTGTCTAGGTTATTTACAGATAAGCAAAAAAAACTGCAAGTTAGGAAAGCCAAATTTCATCCGCAACAGTACTCGCGTGCTCGAGGAGTAGTTGAGCCTCAAAGCCTCACCTTCTTCCACCTTCTCCCACCTTCGTTTAAATAGGATCTGAACAATGGCTTTTGCTCTCTTACTTATGATCCCCGAACTCCACCGCTACCGGGGACAAGAACAAGTGGAAGGACAAGCTGGGTTCTGCAGTACATTATAACAGGGTCATTAATACGAATGATTTGTTTCACGCATCAATGCCAAATATTGGGCTGGATTGAGGAGTAGTTCATGATATCGTGGTTGACATCAGGAGGGTTGCTTGGAAATGACTTGTGAATGACGGGCAACTATTAGTTATCAATCTTCGCGAACCCTTAGGGGCAGTTTACCGAGAGACGGCTGTCGAGCAGCTTGAGACGTTGCCGACCATTAGGGGAGTTTGACAATTGGAGGTGTATGGAGGTGTACGGGCAGTCAGATGGTGTTTACCTACTGTAGCGTCACGGTTTAACTGTCTAGCAAGGTGAATTTAGGAGGGTAGGAAATTGAGTAAACACTTTTGCACCGCTTATCAGAGTGTGATGCCGGTTAAGACACCACCGTCTTGTTTCATCGCTCGAATTTTAGGACTACGCAGTTATTAAGCGAGCCCTTGATACAATTATATCCTGCGACCCCCAAATGGCCGAAATCCGAGGATTCTATCCACCACGGCCGGCAATTTGGAATAACAGGAGAGGTTTTAGTATTAAAAAATCGAGAACACTAGGGCTCATGTTAGGCACTAAGGTACAGTACTGTTGGGAACCTCGAGATGCTGCTCGGCATGCTCTCCTAAAAGTTCCTTTGTTCGGATAGCCTCTGGGAATGCACTGGTTTGTGTCCTGGGAAGTGCGGTTTGGCTCCGGGCATATAGTCTGGCTTTCGGGAAACCATTTCGAACGCAGGAATGCGCGAGAATTTTGGAACGATGCATCCGGAGGAAGAAAGCGGAGACGTGGGGGAAGCGTGAAGAGCTGGAAGCCCGGAGGCCATGTGCAGTGGGAATTTGTCTTTCCTTTGTTAGCACGCGAGTGAAGAAGTGAAAGGGGAGCCATACGGCAGCATGGGCATGTATGAACGATAGCAGGAATTTGTGGTTGATAAATACTCCTGTCTTTTCCGTTAGTTGTTGCTGAGGCAATGTTTTTGGGTGAGGCTACTTCCCAGCTCCGGAGTTGCGCGATCGTTTTCGTGTGAGAAATCCTGGCGTTTATCAGTCCCCGTTTTGTTTCCTCATCACCGTCGGTCCACGTCCAAAAAGTACAGTATTATACCATCCATAGAATTGGCGTTAGGGACGGCTGAAGATGGCTGTAAGGTAACCTAACTGGAACTTGCCATCTTAAAATATTTTTAATCTCCTCACCATACCCGGTCGCTCAGCTCCTTGGCGTCCCCCCGTACTTGAGTTTCGCGCCAGATTCCCGATTGTGGAACTATTACAGAGTTTTTACTACACGCATAGGGCACGAATGGACAGAATCCCCGTAGCAAATCATGAGAGTGGAGGAGCCTGTCAATTTAAAGTTTAGTATTGTTGCTGGGAATTAAGACGGGGGCGAGGGTGGCTCCCTCCTCTGAGCTGTGCACACATCTTTTGCCTGGCGAGGGAGTTCCCCTAATTGACTCTCAGGGCTAGGGCTTTCTCGACCGCTTAGAGAACAGTGCCTTCTCCAGTACCTGCACCAAGAGTTAGACAGACTTTCTCCTTCACCGGAGATCGGTTCACTATCCTGCTTATTTACCGTACAAGCACATGTGCGAATAGCTTTTGCTTGGCTGTTGTCATGCTCAACTAATCTCGACCAACCAGATCATAGATCAGAGCAACTTTTTGTGCACTCTCTGGGGGTTGGCTGAGTGCTCAAGTTACTGGCTTCAGCTGGGCTGGCTTGGGGGGGAGGGACAACGCAGCAAGAAAAAGCAAATTCAATCCGCTTCCCCGAATACAGTCTGCTGCCAGTGCTTGAAAACCCCCGTTTTTTCGCTCTCGCCGCCTTCCCCCAAAGCCTAACAAGGAATGGTTTTATCCCCTGTGATCCGCGAACAGCACCGCTACCACTACCACTACCACTGACGACAATAAGAGCCACAGGCGAGACAAAATGGGTTCTGCAGTACCCCGAATCCCCACCGTTACTATAAACAGGAACATTGGTAATGTGACGGACAGCTATAAGAATGTGTGGAACAACTGCGAGATATCGGTATCGGACGAAACGCGCAAAATTTTGGAGTGGTTATCCCCTATGGCACCATGGGAAAGGCATCAGGTTGTGCGTGAGGGCCGGGTGGATGGAGTGGGGGACTGGCTTCTCCAAACGAACGAGTTTGAGCAATGGCATACGAGAGAGGATCGGGGTGTCCATCCGCTGTTATTCTGTTACGGGGGCCCAGGAGTGGGGAAGACATACCTGAGGTGTGTAAAAGCAGCTCCGTTCAAACTCTTGCAACTTGTAAATCTAACTTGAGCGCGGAAACAAAAGCTCTCTTGTGATAGACAAACTGTGCGACACGTCTGATGGGGACAGTGTGGTCGTGGCCTGCGTATACTGCGACTTCCGTGAGCATGAACAATCGGCCACTGGTCTGCTGGCATCTCTTTTGAGGCAACTTGTCGCAGGGGTGGAACCAATACCGAGGGCGATAAAGGAGGCCTTTGACAAAGCGAAGAGCCAGATGGACGGTCGGGCACTCCGGCTGTATGAAATCTGCGCGATCATCAAGTCTATCTCATCGTTGCGGCGGGGATTTATTTGCATTGATGCTTTAGATGAGTTCCCCGGAAAATATCGACCTGATCTTTGGGACTCTTTAAAGTACATTATCGAGGAGTGCTCGAACGTTCGCCTATTCATTACAGGGAGGCCCCACATTCGCGAGGAAGCCGAGAGATATCTCTCCGGATATCCCGATATACCCTTTATACAACCTACCAAAGAGGATATTAAGGGATATCTTGTCATGAGATTGAGAAAAGACCTTAATCCATATGCAATGGATAAGGGATTGGAGGCCGATATTCTTACTGTTATTCCAAACAAGATTTCTGGGGCGTATGTAAAATCGATAAACAGTGTATCCAAGGTTACCAGCTAACATGGATATCTAGATTTCTCCTCGTTTCCCTGGCTATGGATGCAGTTCTGACAGGAGTGACCAAAAGCCGGAGAAGAAAAACCCTCCTCCAGATGGCCAACGGCATTGGTTTAGATGATGCATACAGCAAAACATTGGGCCGCATAAGAGAGCAGGGAAGGGATAGGGAGAAGCTAGGAATGGATGTGCTGATGTGGGTTTCATGTTCTGAACGGCCGTTAAAAGTTGAAGAGCTCTGCCATGCATTGGGGGTGGAAGTAGGAACCACAGACCTCGACGGCGATAATGTTCCGGCAATCCAGACCTTGATGAGCTGCACACTAGGACTTGTCATAGTAGATGGGCCCGCATCGACAGTCCGGCTCGTGCATTTTACTCTTCAGGAGTATCTTGCAGCACATCCCGATTTGTTCACCACTCCTCACTCGATGATGGCCGAAATATGTCTCACTTATTTGAACTTCCAGTCCGTCTGCGAGCTTTCAGCCACTCTCCATACTATCCCATCTACAATGCCGTTTCTCCATTATGCTTCGTGTTCCTGGGGATTCCATGGTAGGAAAGAGGTCACAGAAAGTGTGAAACGTCTTGCCTCACAAGTTCTTGAGCGAGATGCGAACCACATATCTGCCGATATTCTCTTGCATGAGGAGAGTGTCGATTTCATGTCCTGGTGGGATCGTAGCATTGGCAGTCATCCTGATCTTGGTGGATTCACTGGATTACACTGCATAGCATACATGGGAATTACGGAAATTGCGATTGGCATGTTGGATATGGAGAGATGGGACTTGAACGGGCGCGATTCTAATGGTCGAACGCCATTAATATGGGCTGCTAAATATGGCAATTGCGAACTCGCAGAGCTGCTTCTTGCTCAGGGCGGTGTCGATCCCACATTCTCAGACAACCAGGGCCTAACGCCACTTACACATGCTGCGAGGTCTGGGCATGAGGGCATTGTGGAGCTACTCCTAGGGCGAGTAGATGTTAATCCCGATCCGCCGGATTCATCTGGCCGGACCCCACTATCGCATGCTGCTAGGTTTGGACATGAGCACGTGGTGGAGACGCTCCTACAGCGTACGGGTGTTGATCCCGATTCATCGGATAAGAACTACCGGACACCACTATCATATGCTGCCGGGTCTGGACATGAGGGTGTGGTGAAGATACTCCTTGAGCGAGAGGATGTCAATCCTGACTCGTCGCGGAAACCTGATGAGACACCGTTGTCTCTTGCTGCCAGATCTGGACATGAGGACTTTGTGAACAGCGCCTTGGGGCGATGGGATGTTAGTCCTGATTCGTTGGGTTGGGACGGTCGGACGCCGCTATCTTATGCTGCTGGATCAGGACATGAGGGCATTGTGAAGCTATTTCTTGAGCGAGTAGATGTTAATCCTGATACGCCGGACGCATCTGGCAGGACACCACTATCATTTGCTGCTGAATCCGGATGTGTTGGCGTTGTGAAGCTCCTTTTAGCGCGAGAGAATGTCAGCCCCGATTCGTCAGATAAGAATTGCCGGACACCACTATTGTATGCAGCCGAATCAGGCCATGAGGGAATTTCCAGGATACTCCTGGAGAGCGGACATGTCGATCCCAATTCTGTGGGTAAATATGGCCATACAGCACTCTCACGCGCAGTCATATCTGGATACGAAGGCGTGGTGATGATATTTCTGGAGAGAGATGCCAATACCAATTTGGCGGATGAGGGTGGCAGGACCCCACTCTCACACGCTGCCGGATCTGGACTTGAGGGCATGGTAAGACTACTTCTGGAGATTGGACATGCCGATCCCGATTTGACGGATTGGTATGGCCGGACAGCACTCTCACACGCTGCCGAATCTGGACATGAGGGCGTTGTCAAGATATTCCTGGAGAGAGGGCATGTCAATACCGATTTGGCGGATGGGGGTGGCAGGACACCACTCTCACACGCTGCCGAATCTGGACATGAGGGCGTTGTCAAGATATTCCTGGAGAGAGGGCATGTCAATACCGATTCGAAGGATAGGAGCGGCAGGACAGCACTCTCACACGCTGCCGAATCTGGACATGAGGGCGTTGTCAAGATATTCCTGGAGAGAGGGCATGTCAATACCAATTTGGCGGATGGGGGTGGCAGGACACCACTCTCACACGCTGCCCGATTTGGACATGAGGGTATTGTGAAATTACTCCTAGAGCGAGGAGATGTCAACCCCGATTTGACGGATTGGTATGGCCGGACAGCACTCTCACGCGCTGCCGAATCTGGACATGAAGGAGTTGTCAAGATATTTCTGGAGAGAGGATATGTCAATCTCGATTCGGCGGATGTATATGGCCTGACAGCACTCTCACACAGTGTTCTCAGCCGTCCGGGGCCCCCGTAGGGCCCGGCGGGGGGACTGCCAAGACCCCCGGACGAGACGGGACGGCAAAATGTAGTCCGTCCTCGTCCTTGAATTCCCAGGACGGCCGTCATTAGCAAGGACGACGAGCCCCACGACCTGAGACAACTTCTGCCAGGGGACGGCAGGTAACTACATAGGACCGCCGGGGACGGCAGGGGACGGCGGAAAACAGCGGAAAACATCGGAAGACGGCAGGGGACGACAGAGGACGACGGGGGACGACGGGGGACGGTGGGGGACGACACAATGTCGTCCGTCCTGGTCCTTGGTTCTTACTTGTCGGGCAAGTTCAGGAAAAGACGGGACGGGACGACGAAATGTCGTCCGTCCTCGTCCTTGCTCAGGACGGACGGACTGCCCCGTTGCGAACACTGCTCTCACACGCTGTCCGATCTGGATACGAGAGCATGGCGAGACTCCTTCTAGAGATAGGACACGCCAATCCCAATTTGAAGGATAAGGGTGGCAGGACACCACTCTCGTACGCTGTCCGATCTGGACATGAGGGCATGGTAAGACTGCTTTTGGAGACGAGACACCTCAATACCGATTTGGCAGATGAGTATGGCAGGACACCTCTCTCACATGCTGCCGAATTGGGACATGAGGGTGTAGTGAGACTACTTCTGGGGACAGGACACGCCAATCCCCGTTTGGTGGATGAGGATGGTAGAACACCACTCTCGCACTCTGCCAGACGTGGACATCAAGGTGTGGTGATGATATTCCTGGGGAGAGGCGATGCCAATCCCGATTCGGCGGATAAACGTGGCAAGACAGCACTCTCAAAAGCCGCCAGATCTGGACATGAGGGCGTGGTGAAGATGCTCCTGGAGCGAAGAGATGTCAACCCCGATTCGGTGGATGGGGATGGCAGGACACCACTCTCACACGCTGCCGAATATGGAGGTGAGGATATTGTGAAGTTACTCCCTGAGCGAGGAGGTGTCAGCCCCGATTCGGTGGATGGGGATCGCAGGACACCACCCTCACACGCTGCCGAAGATGGAAGTGAGGGTATTGTGAAGTTACTCCTTGAGCGAGGAGATGTCAACCCCGATTCGGTGGATGGGGCTGGCAGGACACCACTCTCACACGCTGCCCAATATGGACGTGAGGGTATTGTGAAGTTACTCCTAGAGCGAGGAGATGTCAACCCCGATTCGGTGGATGGGGCTGGCAGGACACCACTCTCACACGCTGCCCAATATGGACATGGCGGCGTGGTGAGGATGCTGCTGGAGCGAGGGGATGTCGATCCCGATTCGTCAGGCCAATACAGCTGGACACCGCTTGCATATGCAGCCTCATATGGACACGAGGATGTGGTGATGATATTACTACAGAGAGAGGATGTTAATTCCGATTCACCCGATTCGTATGGCCGTACACCCTTATCATATGCTGCAGGATCCGGGCATGAGGGCATTGTGAGACTACTTCTCGAGATGGGGGGTGTTAATCCCGATTTGGCGGATGGGAGCGGCAGGACACCACTCTCACACGCTGCCGAATATGGATATGAGGGCGTTGTGAAGCTACTCTTAGAGCAAAGGGATGTAAACCCCCACTCGTCGGATCACCGTGGCCACACACCCTTCTGGCACGCTGGCCTCCTCTGCTATACTGGTGTTCAGAGGCTGCTATCAGAACCAAGGCCATTTAGTCACAAATCACAAACCGGCGGCCTGGTACCGAAAATATCAGACACTCTAAGTGCTCAGGAAGGACTAGATTCAGGGCCGGTATCAGAACCAGAAGGGACTATTCCCCACAGAAGACGCCGGATCACGGAAGTCATCCCCCCCTCTCTCTTCGGTGGGTCGACATGAAACACAGCCTTCACCATCCGTTCACGAGCCCACTCCCCACATCCGACGCTACCCGCGACTCTACCACCTTGGACCCTTCACGGACAGTGACACCATTTAGAGCGATCCGCCGGAATTCTCGTCGTTTTAAACGCAAGCTTTCTCCTTCCTCCTAATGCTTGAGAGCATCTACCCTCCCTATTGAAAACACTACCGGACTTTGCCACACAATTGCCACGTCCGCATACATACCTACCTCATGAACCCACCCCTTTGCACTGCTACCGTCTCCTCTGTTAAATATCAAATTTTCCCCTCATATGTTGTCCGGCAAGGACCAGGGCTCTAGGTGATTGCAACTGGAAGGGGGATCCATGCGGAAGGGCATTTTTTTTCCGCTGGTCACTTCCAGCTCGTAAGGATGGAATTTTCCTTACTTCCCCTCTTTCTCCTTTCCTTTATTTTCCTTTCCTCTCTGTTCTCAGGCGTACTGTCATATAGGTATTGTATTGTTTTTCTTTCCCTTTTTGTTTTATTCTCCAAAAAAAAGACATGAGGGTTCCCCACATGCTATTACAGGTTAAATCCAGGGTGTTTTTTCTTCGAGGCGTCTGTTTACCACTGGCGTGTTATATGTATTTGTTTCTATTAAATTTTAATCTGTGCATTATGCAAAATTTATTGGGATGACATTTGAGCTCGAGTACTGCGCATACAATAAAGTGGCAATAGCAATTATTATCCCCCGCAGTGTTCATAGCGCCGAATTTCTTTACTTCGAGCTATTGAAACTAGCTTTACACTTTCCTCGAAATGTCAATCGAGTGATATCAAAGGCATTCCATGTTAGGCAACTATACAGTCCTTTTTCACTCAACAGGAGCACTAAATTTTTTAATATGAGAGCGACCTCACTGGTAGTCTGTCGATATCCGCATTCCACCTCTCCGGGGTGGAATCTAGCAATCAAAGAAATTCGATAATTTTCACGGTGTGTCCTTGCCACGGCGGGGAGGCTCCGCTCTATCAAAACTGCAGGGGATATCAAATGTTTAATTGCTGCTGCGAGCCTGCCACCTGGGGGCTATGGAATTTTGTGCTGGCATGGCAACAGCACTCGACGGGAGTCGTCGTTTTTGGCAATCGGCGAGATTTTCCTTCCGGTATTTTCGAACCGGCAGTCATTGCTCCGGAGCGATATTGCCAGAAAACTAAGGAATAATATTCCGGAGGAATGGAGATAGCTAATTGCGAGCACATTTGAGCATGGTCAATAAAAATCGTGAAACATAGCCCCGTCTTCATAGATATCCAAGAGAGAAACAAGGGTCGCATAGCAGTAGACGACAGAGTGAGAGAATTCATGTGGAACTTGTGCACTGTGTAAGAACAATATAAAAATGTACCATCTACTACTTGCACTTCGTTCGTTCGCTTGCATTCACTCTAAACTAAAATAACGCTAAAGACAGATGTATAAGTAAAATGCACTGGCAATTGACAAGTCCTGCTTCTTCCATCGATCACCACACCTATCTTGTTGGAAGTCTTTGATACTGTTTGGCATGCTCAGCCTACGTGCAGCCTATCCCGATATCTTTCGGATCAAACCCCCGGATATGCGCTGGGGATCGGTGCGGTGCCGGGGGAATGCGACTTTGGATGAGTCGGATGCGGGAAAGAGTCTAATGCACAGCAAATTTTCTCCGTGATTTTTGTCTTTCCTTCGTTAGCGTGAGAGTTTTGCGGAAGGGAAAGGGGGATATGCGTGGAAGAGAGTGGAACTGTATCGCGATCGATAGAAGGATAGGAGGATGAGTTTGCTGGTTTATATATACTCTTGTCTTTACCGCTGGTTGGTTAGAGCGGGCGTTATAAATTGTGAACTTGAGCGAGTAGTTGAATGAGAGGGAGTTCCTCTCTCTAAGTTGTGCGCCGGCAATCTCTCCTTTGTGTGGCCTTAACTCTTAGCCTTTCATTTCATGGCCGCCGTTTGGCCGCTCGCATTGGAAACCGTGACATGCTGCTCGGCATACGCACAGGATACTTCCACGGTTGTTCGGACAGCTTCTAGGAAAGCGCTTGTTTTTTCCGGCTTCGGAAGTGGGTTTTTGGCCTCGGGCATGTGTTTGGGCCTTTCGGGAAAGCATTTAGAATACCGGAATGTGCGAGAGTTCCAGAACCATGCAGCCGGCGGGAAAGGCTTGGGAAAAAGCGGGAACAATGGAGGGCCAGCATGAAAGAGCTGGAAAGCCCGGAAACTATGGGCCAGAGGATTTTGTTTCCCTTTGGTAGCCCGGGGGTGTGAGCAAGGGGAAGGTGAGACTTACATGGAATAACATGGGCATAGCCGGTGGCTCGTGGGGGGATAGGATGTTTTTATGGTTGATAAATACTCCCGTCATTGCGATTAGATAGTGATAGTGGTAGTTAAAGCGAACTTCCCCCTTCCTAAGTATGCAACGGTTTTGTGTGTAAACCTTTGGTGTTTCGTTTGCTTGTCGCCGTCGATCTACGTCTAAAAGTTTGGCCGTTCGTTTGTCAGCAGTTCAGCCGTCGCCGTTTCTTATATCTCTGCATTTCCCCACATGCCCTTTTCCTCCGTACACTCTTGTGATAATAAAGGAATGACATGTCGGTATAATCTATTCCGTAAACTGCTAAGCGATCTATCGCGCTCTCCTGAACCACCGATATCTGTAATGCACCGGAACGCAACCCTCTAACGATAGAGAGCTTTATGGGGTTAGCAGAATATTTTTCCGATTGCTGACCAGAGAAAGATGCTCGTGGATCCGCGCCAAGAATTGGCACCCGTTTTGGAATAGTTGATGGAGGTCTGGTTTCCGCGCAGGGAATATGCCGTCGGACAGGCACGGCAAGGGCACAGCAATGATCGGATCTGTCGTCACGAGAACGATCCGGGTCAGTCGCTGATAGGAAAACTGAGATGTGTTCGATATCCGATATATATGACAAGTGTGTTGCAAAGGAGTGTGATGACCATGAGTTGTTCTCGTAAGGAGAAAGGAACGCAGCTCAGACTAGATACAGTTTGTGGTGGCCCGCACAGTGGGCTCCTACCACACAACACCAGTCACCGCCGCACGGTCTGGTCAATAGCCCTGCTCACACCTACAAGTGTGCCCTAACCTAACATACCACGATGGGGTTACTCCATCAATAGTCACTGCGGGCCTGTGTGGATAGCGTTCATGCTGCTTCTCTCAAGATGCACGGTGTAAGGTGGAATGCCTCTTGTATTAATACTCAAACACTACTATTACATAGATACCGTAGAATCTCGAATAATTGAACAATGTGCTATGTCGTTGGAGTTGCCTTCTCTGGTAAGGTCTGGTGTTTTTTTGTTTTTTTATGACTCCCAGAGGGGCTGAGCAGCTCTTTTTTTGCCGCAATTTTCACCCCTTCTCCGAGGTAGGGAATTCTCGACTACATAGCACATTGTTCAATTATTCGAGATTCTACGGTACGGAATACTCACATTGCAAGGGAAACTACACCTACGGTAATATATTGGATTTCGCAAAACATCGAATACAGTGATGCGCTGTAATTAGGAGTCATTCTCATGGGTATTCCATCATCCATCGCCTTCCCCGGATACCGGTAATGTCCGCCACCCCCCCCTTCCTCCCACAGGCGGCTTGAACGCTATCTTTCGTAGGTTCACAGTGGCTATTCCAAAACGGGTTCCAATTCTTGGCGCGGAGACACGAGTAGGATGATGAGCACAGTTCTCTCCGGTGATTTTTGCCGCAAGTTTTCCCCTTTGGCGAGGAAAAGATTGGGTGAGGTGGTGGCAGATGGATGGGGCTCTGGTTGCCCAGCACTTGAACCGCAGTTTTTCTTTACGCGAGGGCAAGGCAACTTGGGGGTGGGAGTGCATCAGGAAAAAGCACAACACGAGTGCTCCTGCAGTTGTTGAGCCTCGAGGTTTCATCTTCCCCTACCTTCGCTTAGGAGCAATGTCTTGCGCTCTCTCAGTGTATTTATGATCAGCGAACTGCACCACTACTGGGGGCTAGAACAAGTGGAAGGACAAGATGGATTCTGCAGCGTGTCAAAACCTAGCCATTTACTATAAATCAAAGAGCTGGTAATGTGCCGGATAGCTACTCGGGCACAAATTAAAGATTCGGAAAGTTTAGCAACCAACATTTGCCCTCTGCCGACAAGACTTTTTCATAGCCACCCTGATGATGTCAGCTTTTGGAATCAGAACAAAAACCATCATGGGCCCCAATTTCATCAACTATTCTACTCCTTTGGAGACCCCCCTCTGCTCGCCTGAATTATTGTTCAGTATCCATAGAGTTGGGATTAGGAGCAGCCGAACGTGACTTTACTCGAGTACCGGTATGAGGAACTTCCCATCTTAGAACATCTTTAATCTCCCCATCATACCCGGCGGCTCAGCCGGGTTAGCGTATTGCACGATCCCCCTGTGCCTGAGTCGAGCGCCTGATTCTCGGTTGTGGATTTATCCGGTTTTTACAGCGCGCATACGGCACTACCTTAAAAACTCGTTAAATTGAGTACGATCTCAGCGGGATAGTTGTACTACCGGTAGGGCACAATACGGTACGGTATTTACTCACTAAATCCACTATCCGATATCCAATTTAACGGGTTTTTACGGCAATGGACTGGATCCCTGTAGCAAATCATGCGAGTACTGTACTATAGTGCGACAAGAGATAAACGTGAACCTCATTTAGGGGTGTTTTCAAAGCAGTATAACCAACCCAATAGTTGTCCAAATAATTTGAAAAAACCGCGGAAATACAGCAGAAGTGAATTAGAATAAAGGTACAGTTTTTTTAATTAGTAAAGGCATATGGAATAAATGGTATACTTGTTTGAAAAGCTCAGGTTTTTGGTTTAATCTTTGTAGTCTTGGCATTAGAATGCAACATGAATGTGATGACTAATTATAAAAACACTACAGAATTTTAAAATAATACATGAGTATATTATGTAATAATATGGATTGTGGAGATAACGATCAATAGTGGAAATTAACGAATGTGAAATGAGACAGATCAAAAAGTGAATACAACAAAGTCATGATGGAGGCCCACTAGGTGGTCGGCTAACTAGACCAGTTAATGAGCAATCAGTGGGCGAAGCCCATATTCCCCGAAAAGTAGAATTAATCGTGGTCAAATACAAGATATTGACATTCTCAAAACAATTGTTTATAATTAATAAACTTTCTTTTATCTTCTTAATTATTTACCCTACTTTACACTCTATGACTGACAGGCTTGGCACTGTGTTTGCACAGCCACAGTTGCATTTCTCTGTGCCACATGGTTCACCTTCCATTTCTGAACCGTAGCATGGAGCAAAAAGTGATCGGAAAAAGGTGGTTGGTGCAACACCACTTTTTTTCCGATCACTTACCCTCACACCCAAGTACTGTACGGTAATTCAACTGGAACTCCCATGTGAAACATTTTTAATCCCAGGATAATAACCAGCGACTCAGCTCACCCCTCACTTAAATTTAGAGCCAGATTCGCCATTGTGGATTCACCGGGTTTTTACTGCCTACATACGTTTACGAATGGACTGGATGCCTGTAACTAATCATGAGGGTAAAGTAACCTGGCGTGTTAAATTTTGGTATGGTTGCTTCTCTAGGTTTTCATGTGGTATCATACTAGTATTGTACCGTGGAAGCACCAGACTGCATTGATGAATTTTGGGGACTGATGAGGACTGCTATTCGGCATTAACAAGCTAGCACTCATCGCGCTGGTGTAGTTATTTAGAGCCACTTGGGATGGGTTATTTAACAACTGAGGATTGGGTATGTCGGAGGAATGGAGTCGATTGCTGGGAATTCAAACCGGGCTGGATGGGGCTCTCCCCGGGATGTGCACATATTTCCTGCTTGGCGAGGGTGTTCCCCCGATTATTTTCTCCCGGGGCGAGGGGCTTCTCAACCAGTCAGTGAACAGTGGCTTATTCAGTACCTGCACCAATAGTTGGATAGACTTTTTCCTTCACCGAAAATTGGTGCACTATCCTGCTTATTTACTCGTAGCGTGCATGTACGTATTGTGCGAGGAGAAGTAGTTGCCTAATTTTTGTCACACGAGCGTAATCTCGACCAACCAGATCATAGATCAGAGCAACCTTTGCGCACTCTCTGCCCGTAGAGTACTCAACTCGGCGGCCACAGCCGGGCTTGTTTGGGGGGGGAACAGCACAGCCAGAAAAAGCAACTTCAATCTGCTGCCCAGAATACAGTCGGCGAGTAACTTACGGGGGTGCTTGGAGACCTTGTCTTTTCGGGCTCTTCACCTTCCCCCAACACCTTACAAAAAATGGTTTGATTTTCTGCGGTCCGCGAACAGCACCACTGCCACTACCACCGACGACGGGGAGAGTCACAAGCGAGGCAAGATGGGTTCTGCAACATATCGAAACCCGACCATTAATATTAACCAAAATGTTGGTAATGTGACGGACAGTTACAAAAATGTGTGGAATATATCTGTATCGGACGAGAAGCGCCAGATTCTGGAATGGCTTTCTCCTGTGGCAGCTCGGGAAAGGCACCAGGCTGTGCGTGAGGGGCGGGTGGATGGAGTGGGAGGCAGGCTTCTCCGAACGAACGAATTTGAAGAGTGGCATACAACCGAGGATCAGGTTGTCCATCCGCTGTTGTTCTGTTACGGAGATCCAGGAGTAGGGAAGACATACCTGAGGTTTGTAAAAGTAGCTCCGTTCAAATATTGGTATTTTGTAAAACTAACTTGAGCGCGGAAACAAAAGCTCTCTTGTGATAGACAAACTGTGCGACACGTCTGATGGGGACAGTGCAGTCGTGGCCTGCATATACTGCGACTTCCATGAACATAAAGAACAATCGGCGACTCGACTATTAGCTTCTCTCCTGAGGCAACTAGTCGCAGGGGTGGAACCAATCCAGAAGGAGATAAAGAAGGCCTTTCACAGGGCGAAGAGCGAGGTGGACGGTCGGGCACTCCGGCTACCTGAAATCTGCGCGATGCTCATCAAGTCAATCTCATCTTTGCGGCGGGGATTCATTTGCATTGATGCTTTAGATGAGTTTCCCGCAAAACATCGACCTGATCTTTGGGACTCTTTACAGTACATTATCAAGGAGTGTCCGAACGTTCGACTATTCATTACGGGGAGGCCGCACATTCGAGAGGAGGTCAAGAAATATTTCCCCGGATATCTCGACCTACCCTCTATACAGCCCACTAAGGAGGATATTGAAGGGTATCTTGCAATGAGGTTAAAAAAGGACCCTGACCCATATGCAATGGATAAGGGATTGGAGACTGATATTCTTACAATTATCCCAGACAAGATTTCGGGGGCGTATGTAAAATCCGTCCAAAGTGAATCTGAGATTAACAGCTAACATGGATATATAGATTTCTTCTTGTTTCCCTGGTCATGGATGCAGTTCTGGCAGACGTGACAAAACGTCAGAGAAGAAAAACCCTCCTCCAAATGACCGACGGCTTTGGTTTGGATGATGCATACAGGGCAACATTGGATCGCATAAGAGAGCAGGGAAGGGGTAGGGAGAAGCTAGGAATGGAGGTGCTGATGTGGGTTTCATGTTCTGAACGCCCGTTAAAAGTAGAAGAGCTCCGCCATGCATTGGGGGTGGAATTAGGAACTACAGGCCTCGACATCGAGAATGTTCCAGCGACACAGACCTTGATGAGCTGCACACTAGGACTTGTCACAATGGATGAGCCTTCATCGACAGTGCGGCTCGTCCATTTCACTCTTCAGGAGTATCTTGCCGCGCATCCAGCCCTTTTCACCACACCTCACTCGATGATGGCCGAAATATGCCTCACTTATTTGAACTTTCACTCCGTCTGCGAGCTTTCAACCACTCTCCATATTATCCCATCGACAATGCCATTTCTCCATTATGCCTCGTGTTCCTGGGGATTCCATTCTAGGAAGGAGGTTACCGAAGATCTGAAACGTCTTGCTTTACAGGTTCTTGAGCGAGATGCGAACCACATATCCGCCAATATTCTCCTTCATGAGGAGAGTGTTGATTTCATGTCCTGGTGGGATCGTAGTCTTGGCAGTCATCCTGATCTTGGTGGATTCACGGGACTACACTGCATAGCATACATGGGGATTACGGAAATCGCGATTGACATATTAGATATGGCAAGATGGGACTTGAACGGGCGCGATTCTAATGGCGCAACACCACTAATATGGGCTGCTAAATATGGGAACCGCGAGCTCGTAGAGTTACTTATTAAGCATCGAGGTGTCGATCTCACATTATCAGACTCCCAGGGCCTAACGCCACTTGCACATGCGGCAAAGTCTGGCCATGCAGGCATTGTGGCGCTACTCCTAGGACGATGGGGTGCTAATCCCAATTCCTCGGATAAGAATCATCGGACACCATTATCACATGCTGCAAGATTTGGACATGAGGGCGTGGTGAAACTACTCTTGAAGCGCGGGAGTGTTAGTCCCGATTCATCTGATAAGAACGGCCGGACACCACTATCATATGCTGCTGGGTCTGGACATGAGGGTGTAGTGAAGATACTCCTTGAGCGAGAGGATGTTAATCCCGATTCGTCGCGTAGCGCTGAGCAGACACAATCATCATTTGCCGCCAGATATGAACATGAGGACTTTGTGAATAGAGCCCTGGGACGATGGGACGTCAGGCCCGATTCTTTAGATAGGGGCGGCCGGACACCACTATCGTATGCTGCTGGATCTGGACATGAGGGAATTCTGAAGCTACTCCTGAAGCGAAAGGATGTCAAACCCAATCTGCCGGATACATATGGCCGGACACCACTCTCATTTGCTGCTGAATCCGGATCTGTTGGAGTTGTGAAACTCTTTTTAGAGCGAGAGAGTGTCAGCCCCGATTGGCCAGATAAGAATAACCGGAGACCACTGTCGTATGCAGCCGAATTTGGACATGATGTCATTGTGGAGCTACTCCTGGGGCGGCGGGAGGTCAATCCCGATTCCCAGGATAAAGGTTATCGGACACCACTATCTTATGCTGCCGGGTCTGGACATGAGGGCGTTGTGAAGATACTCCTGGAGCGAGGGGATGTAAGTCCTAATTTGCCGGGTCAGGATGGCAGAACACCACTATCACACGCTGCCGGCTCTGGATATGAGGGCGTGGTAATGGTACTCTTGGAGAGAGAGGGTGTGAATCCCAATTTGTCGGATAAGGATAGCAGGACACCACTGTCACACGCGGCCAGATCTGGATGCGAGGCCGTGGTGATGGCGCTCCTAGAGAGAGAGGACGTCGACCCCAATTCGTCAGGTGGGTATGGCAGGACGCCGCTATCATATGCTGCCGAATTCGGACATGATGGGGTGGTGAAACTCCTCATGCAGCGAGGGAATGTCAAACCCGACTTGTCCGATAAGAATCTCCGAACACCACTATCGTATGCTGCCGGATCTGGACATGAGGGCGGGGTGAAAATACTCTTGGAGCGAGGGGATGTCAGTCCTGATTTGTCTGATAAGTATGGCAGGACACCACTCTCGCACGCTGCTGGATCTGGGTATGAGGGCGTTGTGATGGCGCTCCTGCAGAGAGAGGACGTCGATCCCAATTTCGCAGATGCGGATGACAGGACGCCACTCTCACACGCCGCCGAATTCGGACATGATGGGGTTGTGAAACTGCTCATGCAGCGAGGGAATGTCAAACCCAACTCATGGGATAAGAATCTCCGGACACCACTATCGTATGCCGCTAGATCTGGAAATACGAGTGTTGTGAAATTACTCCTAGAGCGCGGGGATGTCAATCCTAATTTGTCGGATGAGGATGGTAGGACACCACTCTCACACGCTGCCGGATCTGGATATGTGGGCGCTGTGATGGCGCTCCTGCAGAGAGAGGGCGTCTATCCCAATTTGTCGGACCAGGATGGTAGGACACCTCTCTTACACGCTGCCAAATTCGGACATGATGGGGTGGTGAAACTGCTCATGCAGCGAGGGAATGCCAAGCCCAACTCATGGGATAAGAATCTCCGGACACCACTATCTTATGCCGCTGGATCTGGAAATACGGGTGTTGTGAAATTACTCCTGGAGCGCGGAGATGTCGATCCTAATTCGTCAGATCAAAGTGGCATCACACCGCTCTTATACGCTACGGAGGTTGGACATGAGGCGATAGTAAGGTTACTACTGGAGAGAGGGGATACTATTCCTGATTCATCGGGTTGGGGTCGCAAGACACCGTTATTACTGGCTACCCGATCTAGACGTGAGGGCATGGTGAAAATACTCTTGGAGCGAGGGGATGTCAATCCCAATTTGTCGGATGAGGATGGTAGGACACCACTCTCACACGCTGCCGGATCTGGATATGAGGGTGTTGTGAAGTTACTCCTGGGGCGTGGAGATGTCAATCCCAATTCGTCTGATCAGAGTGGCAGGACACCGCTATCATACGCTACGGAGGCTGGACATCGGGTGGTAGTGAGGGCACTGCTGGAGAGAGGGCATACCATTCATGAGTCGTTAGGTTTGGATGGCCGGAAACAGATGTTATTGGCTAGGCAATCTGGATTTGGGGCCGTGAGCATACTCCTAGGGCGAGGAGATCTCAACCCGGACTCGTCGGATAAGTATGGCAGGACACTACTCTCACACGCTGCCGGGTCTGGGTATGAGGACGTGGTGATGGTGCTCCTGCAGAGAGAGGACGTCGATCCCAATTTCGCAGATGAGGATGGCAGGACGCCACTCTCACACGCCGCCGAATTCGGACATGATGGGGTTGTGAAACTGCTCATGCAGCGAGGGAATGTCGAACCCGACTCATCGGATAAGAATCTCAGGACACCACTATCTTATGCTGCTGGATCTGGAAATACGAGTGTTGTGAAATTACTCCTGGAGCGAGGAGATGTCAATCCCAATTCGTCTGATCGATGTGGCCACACCCCGCTCTGGCACGCCAACATCTTCCCGCATACTCATGTGATGAGGCTTTTATCCGGTGGGGCGATCCCAGAAATCTCTAGCCCTACTCTATGCACTCAAGAGCAAGTGGACTCAGGATCCGCATCACGATAAGAGGGCGTTATGCCCCACATATGACACGAGATCACAAAAGCCACCTCTTCACCCCTCCCTCCACGGCACTCCATTAAATCAACTTGAAGCACACCTTTCAGCATCCATTCTCACTCCCACCCTCACATTAGCCACTGCTCCAGACTCTGCCATCGTAAAGCCATTCACCCATCTGGAGGTACCGGTCCGAGAAAGTTTCCTTGCGTTCTTATCTACTGTAGTGTTTCTCTTTCTTTCAGTTCTCATTCGTCTAAAGCTATGTCGGAAAAGAGGTTTACGGGCGGAGATGTATGGTGTGGCTGCAATTTTAGCGTAGCTGTGAGTGCAATGATAGGCTGGTGTTTTTTTTGTTAGACCGAAGACGATTTTTGGTATACCCTGTTAGGTCCAGGGCGATTCGCCAGGAAATGTCTATTTCTTATGTATTATCTGTTATGGATTTACTACCATCTGATAGTTGTTGGGGTACGATAGTTTATTGGTTAGGGAACTACTGGCGAAGGGTAACGTAATTTACGAGGATGTGGCTCACGACAGGGATTCGGCTCACCCATAGCAACCATTGGAAAATCAAATCTACATTTGATTATCACAACAAATAAATAAGATACTACCCTGAGAATCAAGCCACAGGTACTTTGAAATATAGAGAATCTGAAATTCTTGTTTTTATTTCCTGGTGATAAATTGTTATTCTGATATAGTGGTTTAAAGATTGCCTATTTCATATATAAAGTGTGGTTTTTCATAAGCATAAAAAAATTGAAACCCCTGGAAGAATTACATAATAAAATAGATAGAAGGATAGTATAACTCTTAGATATTCACAATAATCAGATTTTAATTTTCTTCAGGGTCATGTATCAAAAAAAAGCGAACACCCCAAGGGAACAACGAGAAAAACTTTTACTATCTTCACAGCAAATCCCAATAAACGAGTAGCTTATCTAATTCTAATAGTTACCCAGGCGCGTTCGGGGTTTTTTTAATATGGAACAATGGCAAAGGGAGACATGTCGGTACAATATATTCCGTAAACTGCTAAGCAATCCATCGCGAATTACCTGCAATTCACCTGAACACATCCTCCTAAGAATAGAGGGCTTTGTGGGGTCGGCAGAAACATATTTTCCGATTTCGCTGACCCCCGGGGACAGGGCGGTGGGCACAACTCGCACCAGTGGTTTCTGTGAACGTTTTTTGCCCTAGCGGGGAAATGACTGGATGAGGTACCGGCGGATGGCGCTCCGGTTGCCGGGCACAGTACTTGAGCCGCAGTTTTTTTACTCGAGCACACGCAGTACTGTCGTAAGTCCCCGTCACTTCAGGCGTTCTTTGGGTGGGAAATGGGAACTTCCGAAGCAACGTAAATCCCCTTCTCTTATCACGATTTCACAGCCAGGGTAAAGCGAGATAGTAATCAATGAAAACGATGATGAAAATTAGATAGGAATGGGGTTGTCGATGGTTGCGTTTTCTCACTCCGTTTCCCCCTTCTTAAACCCCCCCGTGCTATGGAACTAAGCTAAAAGAAATGCCGGTACCAAACATTCACGATGTTTCCTGTACTCCTGCGTAGTCTCTGCCATGGCCATTCACGTGACTGACAGTACCGTACTCGAGTAATAGAGTCCCTGGGGAAAAAAGCAGCTTCAATTCGCTAGTGTCACCACCCGCTTACTTGGGTAGTACTGGTACGGTAGTTGAGCCTCACCGGTTTCGTGTTCCCCCGCCTTTGCCTAAATCTGCTAGGAACAATGCCCTCTTATTTATGATCCACAAACAGCACCGTTGCCCGGGGCAAGAACAAGTAGAAGGATAAGATGAGCATGTCAAAACCCGGCTATTACTATAAACCAAACCGTTGGTCATGTGACAGATAGCTACTCGAGTTTAGGAATGTGGGGAACAACCGAGAGATATCGGTGTCGAACGAGAAGCGCCCGATTCTGGAGTGGTTGTCTCCCATGGCACCTCGGAAAGACATTAGGCTGGGCGTGGAGTGGGGAAGAAATATCTGCGGTGTGTAAAAGTAACTCCGTTGAAATTGCATGCGAAACTAACGGGAGCGCGGAAACAAAAGCTCTCTTGTAACACCGGTAGATGCACTGTGCGATGCGCTTGATGGGGACGGTGTGGCTGTGGCTTGCGTTTACTGCGACTTCCATGCTCGAAAAGAGAAATCCGCGACTAACGTTTCCGACCGGGTTATTGACCACCCCGGGGAGTTTGACCACCACGATACAACAAGAAGTACCAACACAAACTATTTGAAGAAAGTAACAAAAATAGAGTTCAATGAAGCCAACTCAAACTCAATTGACAATGACTACCTAATAAATGAAAAAATGCTTTTCAATCACAAATACAAGAAAAATTAAAGGAAAGAGGTGGAAGAAAAGGCGAAATTTGGGGGGTAGAAGGAGCACGAGGGTGGCCAAGGAGAAGGGTATGATGGTTTAGCTTAGGAGCCAGAATGCTGATTTCGAAAGGCCTGGGTAGCAGGGCCAGGGTCTTCTGATTCACCAGAGAAGGGGTCATGTAGAGAGGTAGCGCGGTCGGTTAGTGCAAGGGAGGGTAGTGAATCGTGATTTTGGTAATTTTCGGCGGTTGAGAAAATATTGTCTTTCGCCATAGCAGGTCTATCATGCCAGCCCAGCTCTTTCAGCTCATTTACCAGAGCATTTCTCTTTCGCTTGGAAGCTGTAGTCAACTCAATTTCCAACGTTTTGATTTTCCTATCCCGTTTCTTGGCCTCTCCCTCAAGCTTTTTCTTTTGCAATTGTGCAAGCTCAGGGAGTCCAATAACCTGTGCTTTGCTGATGACTCTCCGATCACGCTTGCTTGCCTGCCTTTTCTCCTTTTCTTGCTTGAGGAGGTCTGCATTTATCGTAGCTGTAGCTAAGCCTTTTCGGCCAATGGAAGCAATTGCACCCATTGCAGCCTTGACTCCATCGATATCGTGAGATTTCTGAGCTACAGCCTGAAGCTGTGATATCTCATCCACCTCAGAAACACGGGTTGGGGATCGGCAAGATGCTACAGCACTTGGATCAGGAATCTGAAGGGAGGGGTCACGGAGAATACGCAGGCGGTTCATTGGGCAAATCCCAGTAGCGCGAAATGCGGAAAGGCTGTTGGAAGAAGTGAGTGCCCGGGTCTGGGCACTCATCAGCATTGGATAAAAGTCTCGCTTATGCAGGCGGGCATAGGGGCCCTCTTTCCGGCCCCACTCATGAACCTCAGGGCCAACAAAGCGCTGGAGAGGTGAAAAACTGCCAACATCAAGCGGTTGGAGGAGGTGGGTTGAGTGCGGAGGGAAGACTACTAGTCTAATATGATGCGGGAGGGCGAACTCGACAAACTCAAAGGTTAAATGTGATCTGTGTCCATCGAATAGTAGCAAGCGGTACGCAGAACTAGTGTCCGGACAGGTATTAGGATAAAAGTGCTCCTTCAGCCATCGTAGACCAAGATTATCATTCAACCAGCCGGTTGAGGAAAGGGCAAAAACAGCCTCACGATTTTCCTCATAGTCGTTCCAGCCCATATATTGGGCTTCACCCTTATAAATAATAAAGGGTGGTATAGTCATACGGGCTGCAGATATACTTGCAATGAGAGTGATCTATTCTCGCCTTCCGTCCTGTCAAGCTCGTGGATTTTTTCTATCGGAACGACAGAGAACCTGTTCCTTGCTTGATACACCACAAAGAAAGCCTTTCTCATCAAAATTCCAAAGATTCTCCGGTTTAATTCGGTATCGACTTCGTGTTTCGCTAAGGCGGTTAAAGAATTAAGTCACAACCCGAGGATCGCTTGCCAGTGCACGGTCACGGTTTATTGTGTTAGCAAAGCGTGCTGTGACCTCTGGATGGCAGTTCATAAAGCGTTGGATGAGGTGTTTTCTGTAACAGGCTCCTGTCACTAGACGTTAGTCCAAGGCATACAACGACAGGAAGGTTCCAAACGATAACACTCTTGTAGCGTAAGGGTTCGGAGATGACAATCTTAGGTCAGGGCTGATCGTGTAACGATAGATCAGGGTCAGGGTTCGTGGGTTCTTGGCGTGGAACTTGGATATCAGAATAGAAGACGTTATATTCTGAAGTACAAGAGTCGTGAAAGAAATACCAGGTAGCGTAAAGAATCAAGGAAATACAGGGCTCTTTTTTTATTTTTATTTTTTTATTTTTTATATCATATGTTCGTTGATTTCTGGATAACTAAGGTACAAGAACTCACGTGGAGCGCTAGCTATGGCGTGAACAAAACCTTCAAGCAATCCAACGACCCGCTTCACCCCCTCATGGGAAAAATCCAACCCCTCGAGAGCAGAGCCCATCCTCCCCCCTCATAGCACCTAAGACGAAAGCAAGACAGAGCAATACCTCCCCCCAGACACGTAAGGAAAGACAAGTATAGAAACGAAAACAGGGAATGACACAAACCCTTCGGCGGGCTCCCCAAAACAAAAGAAAGAATCTTACGGCACCCAGTACCGACCGAGAGGAAAGATAAAACCACTATTGCCGGTTGCCTAACGGTATGTCCCCGACCTAAGCGGCTATGGGGCAAGGCATTGTCATGGGTGGAAAGCCCGGAATTTCGGCGACGCTTCGGACTTTGGCATGTGCCAAGGAGGTAGAGCTATACCATGATACAGCGTAACCTAATGCGAGGTTTGCGACCGTAGAGTAAATCGCATGAGCGGGAGGAGGACGAGGGGAGTCACCCGGCGAGGAGAGCCACTCACCAGTGGAGGTGCCAGCTATCGTGAGGGGCAGTAGGATGCCGGCCAAGGCGGCTGGTAAGGTGCCAGCTAAGGAGGGGCGTAGCTGTACGGTGCAAGCGGATCGAAAGGGTGGGAAGCGGGAGAGGGAAGGCTCGCCAAAGACAGAGAAGTACGAACGCGGAGGACCGAAACAGGTTCACAATTTTTCGAAAGCCGACCGTACCGACCAAGCAGCTCACGTGAGAGTGCGATACCAGAGAGCCGGGCCACCAGGACAACTACTTCACTGATAGCCAGAGACTAGCCACTGCGTGTTGACGAGGAAAAAGGGTTGCCGACCGTGCAAATCGCTAAGCGAGACGCGTCGTGAAGTGTGGGGTAAAGGGTAGGAACATCAACGCGAGCGTGCTCAATGAAGACGAACGGAACCAGAAAGGAATCCATAACTCTAGGGAGGGGAAGCCAAAGGCCCCAGAGAAAGGGAAGAGATGAAGGCGTGATGAAGCCCCGAGCAGTCGCCATCGGCGGGGAACAGCAGAGGCGGAGGACACTCTCACGATGATTTCCCATAGTGTTGATATTTCAATCGCTGGAGGTGGAGCGGACGAGAAAGATGGAAGGAAATAGGGTGCTTCTTTTTTTTTTTTTTTTTTTCTTTTTTTTCTTTTTATAATCAAGTATTCGTTGTTAAGGTACAAGAAACTACATGGAGCCCTAGCTATGGCAGAAACAAAACCATGAAACAATCCAACAGCCCGCTTCACCTCGTCATGGGACAAACAAATACCCCCCACCCTTAGGAAAGCAATCAAACATGAAGACCAAAAACCGTACCCCCAAGACCCTATGGTATGGGCCTAACCGCACACCAGCCACCAGCCTAAACTAATGGGGAGGAAAGTATAGGAAAGCCAATCACGAAGAAAACCAACATAAAGATGTACAGGAGCAAAGAAACCCTTCGGCAGGCCCCCCTGAACAAAAGAAAAGAATCTTACAGCCAAGGGCCGACGGAGCGGAAATGATAAAACTACTGTTGCCTGTTGCCTAACGGAATCCCCTAACCTAGCGGCTGAGGGGCAAGACTTTCACGGGCGGACTGCCCCGTAATCGGCCCGCACCAGACTTTAGGAACATCCAAGAAGATAGTGCAATACCATGGAATACCGTAACCAGCACGAGTTGCGACCGTAGAGTGAATCGCGTTGAGGGTGAAGAAGGCGAGGGGAGCCACCCAGCGAGGAGAGCCACTCAGCAGAGGGGATGCCAGCCACAGCGGATAGACAAAGGGCGGACAGGACGAAATTACCGCGTCTCTCGCGTGGTCTCTTGTTACAGGAGAGAGAGCGTCACTACCGGAAGGGATCCCGGACGAGAGGGAGACCCAAGGAGGAGGGAGTGTAAGGGAGGGGGCAGTAAGGTGCCAGCTCTGTGTAGCAGTACAGTGCAAGCGGATCTAAGGCGTGGGAGGTGGGAGAGGGAAGGCTTGCCGAGGACCAAGTAGTGTTCGTTACGGGGCCTCCGGGGCCCCGAAAAACGCGGGCCCCTGGCCCAATTCCCCGCCCCGCCCCGCTGAACGGCCCGGGGCGGGGCGTGTTATTTTACGGTTCCCTGCCCCTGCCCCCGGCCCCGCCCGTTCCCCAGACGGGTCCCCGTTAAAACAGGTGGGGAGAAACGGGGCCCCATCCAGGGAATGAGCGGGGACTCGCCCCGGACGGGGGCGGGGCGGGGATCACCCCCAAAATAACCCCCCCGGCCCGTTGTAAGGGCGGGGCCTGGCGAGTGAAAACCCGCCCCGCCCCGCCCCGTAACGAACTCTAGGACCAAGAAGTACGAACACGGAGGACCCAGACGAGGTCACGATTTTTCGAACACTGAGCGTACCGACCGCACAACTGAGGAGAGAGTGCAATACCAGAGAGCAGGGCCAGCAGGGCTACTACTTCACCGATAACTCGAAGCTGCGACCGTGTGTTGACGAGGGAGGGAGGATTGCCGACCGAGGAAATCGCTAAGCGAGAGGCGTCGCGAAGTGCGGGGTAAGGGGAAGAACCGTCAACACCAGCGTGAACAAACGAAGACAGAATCAAGAACCCCGTGGGAGGGGACACCAGAAGCCCCAGAGAGCGGAAAGGGAAGGCCGGTGCGTGACACTCCTAGGCAGAAGCCATCAGGGGAGGCCAGAGGCGAAGGACACTCCCATGATGATTTCTCATGGTGTTGACATTTCAATCGCGGGAGGTGGAGCGGACGAGAAAGATGGAAGGAAATAGTTGGCTTCTTTTTTTTCTTTTTTCTTTTTTCTTTTTTCTTTTTTTTTTAAATCAAGTATTCGTTGTTAAGGTACAAGAAACTACATAGAGCGCTAGCTATGGCAGAAACAAAACCATGAAACAATCCAACGGCCCGCTTCACCTCATCATGGGACAAACAAATACCCACCACCCGTAGGAAAGAAATCAAACATGAAGACCTAAACCGTACTCCCAGGACCCTATGGTATGAGCCTAACCGCACACCAGCCACCAGCCTAAACTAATGGGGAGGAAAGCACAGGAAAGCCAAACACGAAGAAAACCAACATAAAGATGTACAGGAGCAAAGAAACCCTTCAGCAAGCTCCCCCAAACAAAAGAAAAGAATCTTGCGGCCCCGGGCCGGCGGAGCAGAAGGATAAAACTACTGTTGCCGGTTGCCCTAACGGAAATCGTACTGAACCCCAAACCCAAAGGGCTACAGGGGCGAGCGTGTCGGGGACGGACTGTCCCCAGTAATTGGCGCGCAACAGACTTTAGGAACATCCAAGGAGGTAGTGCTATACTATGGAATACCGTAACCATCACGGGGTGCGACCGTAGAGTAAATCGCGGGAGAAGGAGAAGAACGAGGGGAGTCACCCAGCCAGGAGAGCCACACAGCAGAGGGGATGCCAGCCACAGCGGATAGACCAAGGGCCGACCGGACGATATTACCGCTTCTCTCATGTGGTCCCTTGTTACAGGAGAGAGAACGTCACTACTGGAAAGGATCCCGGACGAGAGGGAGACCAAAGGCAGAGGGACGAGGAGTGGGCTGTAAGGTGCCCGCTAGGTGTAGCAGTACGGTGGAAGCGGATCTAACGCGTGGGAAGCGGGAGAGGGAAGGCTCGCCAGTAACCAAGAAGTACCAACACAGAGGACGGAGACGAGGTCACGATTTTTCGAAGGCCGACCGTACCGACCGAGCAACTCCGGAGAGAGTGCAATACCAGAGGGCAGGGCCACCAGGGCACCTACTTCACCGATAGCCCGAAACTAGGGACCGCGTATTGACGATTGGAAGAGGGTTGCCGACAGTGCAAATCGCCAAGCGAGACGTGTCACGAAGTGCGGGGTAAGGGGGAGAAACATCAACGAGAGCGTGCTCAACGAAGACAGAGTCAAGAACCCTGTCGGAGGGGAGGCCAGAGACCTCAGGGAGAGGAAAGGGAGAGACGGGTGCGTAACGCTCCTAGGCAGAAGCCATCAAGGGAGGTCAGAGGCGGAGGACACTCTCACGATGATTTCTCGTGGTGTTGAGATTTCAATTGCTGCAGGTGGAGCGGACGTGAAAGATGGAAGGAAATAGGGGGGGAAGCCCTCCTTATATAGAAGAAAATCCTAGCACAGCCTTTGCCGCCCGACTCATACCCTAGTATGAGTCGCATATCCGCGTAACCAAGAAAACAATACAATTTGTCGTAAATCTTAAAAAGGAAATCCCTCATAGCAACTGTGTAACAAAAGCAAGAACACCAAAGTTATCCCAACACGTATCTCATCAGTGGACCATGAGATTTTCCCACCTCTCGTTGGGTAATATCCTTTGGATACCCCCGTCTCATCAGAATAGCTCTCATCATCTCCTCCACATGGTGACGTCTTGGGGGAACCCCGATATCATCCAATTCCTTCACCCATTGTTCCATTCTTTCCTCCTCCTCTTGATCAAATTTCTGCTGGTTTTCATGAGCTTGATTAAAGGCCTTTGTCCGTCCTTCTAAGCCATTTTTTAAGGTTCCTTTATTCAAACTGAATAAGCGCGCAACACAACGATAGGTTGCCTCAGGATGCTCTCTCAGATGTGAAATTTCCTGAGTGAGGCCTGTTTCCCGCTCTGCATATGCAGACATTCTTACTTGGGCTCGGGATCGGGGCATTGTTGAGAAATAGGTTGAATAATGTCCTGTGTTGGCGTTGCACGATGGTGGTCAAACTCCCCGGGGTGGTCAATTACCCTGTCGGAAACGTTAGTGTGTTAGGAGGCTCTCTTGAAGAAAATTGGGGTGAGGGTGGTAAGTTACCAATCCCGGAAGCGCCAAAGGTGGCCTTTTACATGGCGAGGAGAGAGGTTGACGGTCGCGCGCACGGGCTCCGAGGGACCTGGGTGATGATTGCCAAGTCCGTCTCGCCGTTGCGACGGCGATTTATATGAGTTGAACCATTGCCACTAAACATCGACATGAACTTGGGGACCCTTCGGTGTAGATTATCTGGGAGTATCCAAAAATTCGGGCACTCATTACCGGGAGGCAACACGTTTGGGAGGAAGTGAAGAAATATCTCTCCGGATATCCGGATCTACCAGCCATAAAGCCCTACAAGTAGAATATTTCAGGCATATCTTCCTATGAGATTGAAGCAGGACTGGGAGCCAGATCCAATGGATATAGAATTGCAGGCCGGCATTCTTACAATTATTCCTCACAAGATCTCCTGGGCGTGGGTAAAACCTGTACTGGATGCAAGGGGTTATCGGCTAACATAGCCTCTGGACTTCTCGTTCCCTGATTATGAAGGTACAAGTAGTTGCCAGATTCAAAAGTTTTCAGAAATTCTACCATTTCTTTCCCTAGTATTCCTAGTATCTTAGCGCCAGGGGTTCCGGATACTTTTGAATCGGGCAAGTAAATTTAGTTCTAGGAGATGCGATAATACATTAAAGCAGTCAGCCAGTTCATAAGATGACCAACTACTGTGAATTGGATGATGCGTATAGCGCAAGATTGGATCTCATACGAGAGCAGAAAGGGAACCGCCTGATGTTTGGTATGGAAGGCTACCGGTATCCAGTCTGTAGCCAGGACGCTAAGGCCAGATTTTGTAACTGTGTGCCGGGCTCGGTCAGAAAATATGATTTTCAGTCTTTTCACTACTCAATCGACTCACTGTTCTTACTAAGTCAAAATTCTTAGCAAATCACAGAGCTTGGAGGGACTGGCTGCGAATTTGATCGTTTCGGACACACCAAGGGATAGGGATCTACTCGTACAGTGCTGAATATGATGGAAGACCCCTCAATCGACCCCCAGTATTCCGGAATTCCAAGATTGTCCAACTTTGAATGATGACTCCAGAACGACACCCGTTAAAAATATAAAGCTATCGAACGATAGATTAGGAGTTAGAGAATAAGGTATCATAATAAAAGCAGATTTAAAAGATGAAGTTTTTTGATGAGTTATTGGAGTTTGAAAAAAGGCAGTTCCTTGTTCAATGTCACCCCATTCTTGCTGTTAATAGTCATGTTATCATGCCAGGATCAGAGATAATCACCTATAAGTTTAGGGCAATATTAAATTAACTTGAGTTAATCGAAAGTTAGTAAGCGAAACCTTGATGTCGCAGTGGTCCGATTAAAGGAGTCCCCACCATAAGGGCTCCAATCTGCAGGCGCCGCTGTTTTCGTGGTTCTCCGCAGGGTTAGCTTTGACACGCAATTTTGTGCTCGTTCGATTCGGTAAGTTATGCCCAGACTCACCAGTCGCCGCATGAGCGGGTCGAAACTCCACCACCCGCACACCTCGGTTCCCCTCCACGCTTATCGGACAAGTACGTGTACAAGTACGAGTACAGTAGTGCCTGTGGGGTGGGTTTCTGGGGCTTCGGTTAGAACCTGCAGTGTGCTCGAGCCAACTGAGCATGTTTCTAACCTTTCCTCTCGGCATCTTCAGATTTTTACTACTCGGTACAGTACCCTAGGCAACACTTCCTTCCTTAACATCAAATTCTTAACACTAGAGTTTTGTGATCTCGTGGTTCCAGATACACAGTTGGGCAGAGCCCTGTTTTCCGAAAAATCTCCTCCAAGGAGAGTCTTCTCTAAATGACTCGCAGGGGAACGTAGGCCCCTTTGGCTTTTTTTTTTTTTTTTTTTGTGGTATCCAGCTCCTGAAACATCTCAGATTTCAACTGTTCTACAATAGGGTACTGTACCGTACTTTCTTTCTTGTGTGTTTTGAGCAATTTAAATTACCCTCCGCACCTCGCCTTGCCCACCATCTAATACATGAGAGCAGTACTGCACATTAGATACGGCTGGTCAAGCGTACGGCAGGGCAGTTTGGGGTTTTCTCGACATGACACTTGTCAATAGATGCGACACATGATAAAATAAAATAGAAACAAGATTGTTTGTTTTTGCAATTATTTTAGTTTATGAGAGGAAATTTTAAATAAAATGTGGGGGGTTTTTTTTTTGGTTAAGCCAAGTGGTCTAAATGTATTATGCATTAGAGCCCCTCGTACACCCGGGTGCCTTGAGTGGCGCGGATGAGCTGATCGCCGCGGCAAATTATGAAGGCAAAGGAAGTCGATTGTATATTGCAGATGTTGTCATAACCAACTGGCTGATGGCTCTGGGCTCACCTGTGTGATGTACACGTGTACTAGGGGTAGACAAAAGTCGGGCCCACCTCCATTACGAGGCGCGGAATTTGTATGGGGACTACGCCGGATTAAGGAATTCGAGTGATAGCCTGTGATGATTCTTTGGTGGCGGCAAAAAGTCGGGACCGGTGACACAAGTACTTTCTCGAGCAATACGCTGCGCGAGTGTGTTCGTGTTACCGGGCCCCAATTACCCTTGTACCCGAATACTGGGCTGCGCTGGTACTGGAGGGGAGCGATGGACTCCAAAGGCCAGGAAAATGTAACTCCTACCATTGACAATCCAGCAGTCATTCAAGTATTCGAAGGATGTCGCGGCCCCTGGAGTATTGTGAGATAGCGGAGGCCTTTCTTCTTTTTTTCGGGTAACCATAATACCAGTACTGAGAAGAATGTTCATGGTCGCAAGATGCTGCTCGGCATGCTATCATAATAGTCGCGCTGTTGTTCGGATCGTTTCTGGTAAGGCGCTTTGGCTGGGGGCATACGGTATGTTTGGGTCAGGGATGCGTTCAGGCTGCGGGAATACACTTGAATTTTGGATCGATGCACCCGCCGGGAAAGCTGTGGGGAAGCGGTAGCAAATCGGCGAGAGCGCGTAGGAGCCGTTTCTCTCTTTTTCGTCAAGAGAACTCTTGGCGTTCCGCCCAGCTATGGCTGATTCGTTTGGTTGTCGTCTCCCTCGATCCAATTCTAAAAACAAGGCAGATACGGATGTTGCATCCCAGCAAATCGGACAGGGATAGTAACCACAGCCCTCCTCTAATTCGTGAGCAAGCTTTGTGCCTTGGTGACGAAGTGATTCAGGTGGAGAAAACCTATTATAATACCACCGAAGTTCTTTTATCCCAGCAAGAAACACCATGTTTCGCCCACAGTCAAGAGGTTGTACTTCAACTTCTAAGCAAGAAAACACAATACAAAAAATCATAAAAAATATAAATATCTCATAAAAATACAACAGAAATACACCTGAATTTTAGGATTTTCTCTGGCACCAAAGGGCTGCTATGAAGATGGCCTGTGTCGCTTAAAAATCATTGTTAGGAAAATGCTAGGGAAGACATGCTGCCAAGCTATGTTGAGACAATTCTTATTACCTTGTTTGGCATTATGGGGGATCAGTGGGCGAAACATCACACATTACGGGGATACTGGAGTAAAAAAAGCGTTGCTGGCATTCTATGGGTGGTCTGAGATCAGCTGGTATAATAGGTTTCGATTCAGGTAGCTTGCCACAGCCTGACTTTTTTTGGTGGTAGCGTAGGGGGGGAGCAACTTTGATCAGGCGACTTAAGTAAGGTAGGTAGAGCGCCTCGAGAGTGTTTGAAAAGCCATAAATTTTCTTCTTCCCTCGACTCCGCCCAAACATGCCCCGAAACACTCCCCTCACTCTCTCGTTGCCCATCTTTTAATCTACAGTACGGACGGGACCACCATCACCACCACCGCCACCAACGCAATAAGACCGATTTGCGAGTCAAGATGGGTTCTGCAGCATACCAAAACCCGACCATTTCTATAAACCAAAACGTTGGTAATGTGACGGATAGTTATAATAAGGTGTGGAATAACTGCGAGATATCGGTGTCGGATGAGAAGCGCCAGATTCTACAGTGGCTGTCTCCGATGGCGCCTCAGGAAAGGCATCAGGCTGTGCGTGAGCACCGGGTGGATGGAGTAGGAGACTGGTTCCTTCGCACAAATGAGTTTGAGAGATGGCATACGGGCGAGGATCAAGCCGTCAATCCGGTCTTATTCTGTCATGGAGATCCAGGGGTGGGGAAGACTTACTTGAGGTGTGTGAAGGTAACTCTGGTGAAATGGAGCGGGATACTGACTTAGGCGCGGAATCTAAAGCTCTCTTGTGATAGATACACTATGCGATGGGATCGGTAGAGACAATGTGGCCGTCGCTTGTGTGTACGGCGACTTCAATGATCGCAAAAACCAATCCGCGACTGGTGTGTTAGGAGCTCTCTTGAAGCAACTTGTGGCGGGTGCGGAACCAATCCAGGAAGAGATAAAGGGGGCCTTTGAGCTGGCGAAGAAGGCGGTTGGCGGTCGCGCACTCCGGCTCCCAGAAATCCGGGCAATGCTCGTCAAGTCTATCTCATCATTGCGACGAGGATTCATCTGCATTGACGCCTTAGATGAGTTTCTCCCGAAACACCGACCTGAGATTTGGGACTCTTTACACCACCTTGTCCGGGAGTGTCCAAACCTTCGGTTATTCATTACCGGAAGGCCACAGATTCGGGAGGAAGTGAGAATGTATTTCCCCGGATATCCCGATCTACCAGCCCTGAAGCCCCCGAGGAAGATATCCGGGAATACATTACTATGAGGCTAAGCAAGGATCCGGAGCCTGAGGCAATGGATACAGAATTGGAGGCTGATATTTTGAGAACTATTCTAGAAAAGATTTCGGGGGTGTATGTAAAACACTCGATAGTCAATCCAAAGTTATCAACTAACAGTGTTTTCTAGATTTCTTCTGGTTTCACTAACTATGGAAGCTGTTTTGGGCTGTGCGACAATACATCAGAGAAGACAGGCGCTTTTTAAGATGGTCAACGGTTCCGGTTTGCATGATGCCTATAGCGCGACATTGGATCGCATAAGAGGGCAGAGGGGGAAGTTAGGAATGGAAGTGCTGATGTGGGTTTCGCATTCCGAGCGGCCGCTACATGCAGAAGAGCTCTGCCATGCTTTAGGGGTAGAAATAGGAACCACAGACTTCAATGCCCACAATGTACCATCGACACGAACCTTGATGAGCAGCACTTTAGGACTTACGACAATTGACGCGGAAACGTCAATAATCCGTCTCGTGCATTTCACCCTTCAAGAGTATCTCACTGCAGATCCCAGCTTGTTCACCACACCTCACGCGATGATGGCAGAAGTATGCCTAACCTATTTAAACTCCCGCTCCGTCTTCGAACTTTCAGCTCCTCTCGATACCGTCCCATCGATAGCGCCGTTTCTCGAATATGCCTCATGTGACTGGGGAGCGCATGCTAAGAGGGAGGCGACAAAATCTGTGAAAAGCCTGGCCCTACGGCTGCTTCCGGAATATGAGAACCACATATCTGCTAAGGTTCTGCTGAAGGGGGAGAGTGCCGACTTCCTACCTTGGTGGGATCGTCACCGTGGCATACATCCCGATCCCAGGGGATTTAGTGGGCTGCACTGCGCCGCATACATGGGGATTACCGAAATCGCAATCGCCATGGTAGATATGAATATATGCGACTTAAATGGGCGTGATTCTCGGGGAGGAACACCATTAATGTGGGCCGCTAAACACGGGAATTCCGAGTTCACAAAGATGCTTCTTGATCAGGGAGAGGTCAATCCCACCTTATCCGATAAGCAGGGCCAGGCAGCACTCACACATGCTGCGAGGGCTGGACACCAGGAAGTGGTGAAACTGGTCGTAGAGCGAGGAGATGTTAATCCAGATTGGCTGGATGAGCATGGCCGGACACCACTATCGTATGCCGCCGAGTCCGGAAGTGAGAGTGTGGTGAGCATACTTCTGGAGCAAGAGGGTGTTGATCCCAGTTTGCCAGATGTGGATGGCCGGACACCACTATCATATGGGGCGGAATCTGCGAGCGAGGACGTTGTGAAGCTACTCTTGGATCGACGCGATGTCAGTCCTGACCCGCCGGATGGGTGTGGCAGGACACCACTATCGTATGCTGCCGGATCTGGGCATGAGGGAGTGGTGAAGATACTCATGCAACGAACCGATGTCAATCCTAGTTCGGCAGATGGGGCTGGGCGGACATCACTGTCATATGCTGCCGGATCCGGACATGGGGGTGTGGCGGAGCTGCTCATGCAACAAATCGATGTCAATCCCGATTCCGAAGACAGGGGTGGCCGGACACCACTATCATATGCTGCCGAATATGGGTGTGAGGGCATGGTAAAGCTACTATTGAAGCGAGAAGATGTTGATCCTGATTTGTCGGATAAATGTGGCCAGACAGCACTATCATATGCGGCAGAGTCTGGGCGCGCGAGGGTGGCAAAGCTACTCTTAGAGCGAGGGGATGTCAATTCCGATTCGCCGGATTCCGGGGGCCGGACACCACTTTCGTATGCTGCCGGATCTGGACGCGAGGATGTGGTGAAGCTCCTCCTCAAGCGAAGGGATGTCGATCCCGATTCGCCGGATTGCAGAGGCCGGACACCACTTTCATATGCTGCCTGGTCCGGGCGTGAGGACGTGGCGGAGTTACTCCTCGAGCACGAGAATGTCGATATCGATTTGCCGGATAAATGCGGTCGGACACCGCTATCGTATGCTGCCGGATCTGGACATGGGGGCGTGGTGAAGATGCTTCTGCAACTGGGGGACGTCAATCCCAATTCGTCGGATAAATATGGTCAGACGCCACTCTCACGCGCCGCCGGGCTTGGGAGTACTAGTGTGGTGGGGCTGCTGTCAGAGCCCAGGGTATTCAGTCATGAAGCATCACAAAGGGATGGTGTGTTACAGCAAATCCCCCCCCCTACTCTTAGTACTCAACAAGAAGCGGAATCGGGCCCAGTATTACAATCAGGAGGGCTTATTCACTTCATGAGAGGGGAGATCACAGAAGTCTTTACTCTCTCCCACCAGGACGAGTCTCCCTTGAATCAACCTAAAGTAGCCCCCTCAGCATCCATTCTCCCTCTTCCCCCCGACTTTGGCATCTTAAAAACTTTCGTCTGTGTAGCGGTGCCGGTCGGAGCAAGCTGCTTCGGGTTTCTATGTCTCATAGTGCTTCTCTTTCTTTGTTTTTTTTTCTCTTCTTCCTCGGTCATGCTTATATCTGTGAGGCATTCTGCAGGAGGGGATGTATTGTATTATTGCAGTGTTAGAGGTGGTTGTAGGTTAGTTGATGTGGGCTGACTTGAGCAATTTTTCTCTCTTCGATATTTTTCTTTCCTAGAGAGGGCTTTTACTATCACTGGTTAGATCCGGGGCGTTTTGTGTTTTTTTTCAAACGGCTTGTCTATTGACTTTGTACTATCTGTATATGTTTCCCTTTAGTTGATGTATAGTATTGAGTTTTGACATCTGAGCTCGAGTACGGTATGTACGATAAAGTAGAGTAGCAATCTGTATACCTTATATCACAAATCCGCCATCGATTCAGATATCCGGTGAACTCAAGCGTCGGTCCATCCGTCCTGGGGTTCGGGGGTGCCGGACAGCCCTACCTAAAATGAAGTCCGGAACAGAACGGTGTCCCGGCGCCCGTCTCTGCACAACTGCCCATAATAAACAAGCGGGGACTGTCTTAAGCAGCGTAATCTGGAGAGTCCCTACAAGCGACGGGCGAAGAGTAAAGGCGACGGGGGGGGTGAGGCCTGGGGGTCATAGATCGGCAGAGAATAGTAGGAACATGCCATTACCCTCTTAGACACTAGCCTTTCCTAAAGGACAGACACACTTGCCCTACACTTTGAGATGCGTGCCGGGGACAGTAAACAGCGATGAACGGCGAAACGGCAGCTCAGAAACGAAACGCCAAGATTAAGGTAACACAAAAGACAGACCGCCAACGCAGAAATTCGATAGGGGAACATCTTCTCATTCAACTGCTCGCTCACGCTCACAACTCACGACAACGCTCAACTAACTAAACTAACTAGCGGTAAAGACAGGAGTCTATATAAAAGCAACAAAGCCTTCCTCCCACCCTTCTACCCTTCAACCAGTCGCGGCACGGGTCCATCCTCTTCCGCGCATGCCCCCTTTCCCTTCCGCACACTCTAATACTAACAAAAGAAAGACAACACCACAAAGAAAACTTCCTCATCCTCTATCACCTCCGCGCATCCGACTACCTCCCGTACCCTTCCGGCGCTGCATCGATCCTAGCCTCATATCCGTGCGGTTTGTCTGAAAGATGGGAGAGGCTGCACGTATGCTAAGCATGCTGGACAGCATCAAAGATTTCCAACACACTCTGCCGTATTCTTCCGGGCTTCGGCTTTCCTCCCGGCGAACGTATCAATCCGGAGCGCATGTTCGAAGCCTTTGTTTGATCGGTAAAGGGACAAGCCGCACGCGCAAAGGGCCAAGCATGCCGAGCAGAACTAATGAATTCCGACACGGGATGGTCAGGACTGGAGTCCGGTAGGTGCCTATAGGGCTTTCGGGACTCTTGGGATCACCGAAACTATCTGGTGTGATAATTTTCATGAGGGAATTACATTTGGCTTCAACTCCGCCGCGCTGGTACCTTCCTTCACGTTCACGATCCTATTGAGATAAATAGATTCCGAGATGAGTTATTGTAGTAGCGAACCAAGAATTACCGGTATACTGCCCAATTGGAATAAAAACTAGGACACATTGTTTTCGATAGTAAGCCCATATTCCGCTCGCCACCCTACAAATGGTCCAAGCAATCAATGATTTTTTTGATCGCTAGAGCGGCGCTTGGCCCCAATTAGTGCTAGTTTTTGTTGGATTACATACAGCATGCGGTTATAATGTTACGGGAGTAGGATATGTCAACATGCGGCTAGGGAATACGCGGATATAGGGCATGTGGTTTTGTGGTGCGCAGCTAATAGGCACTCGGAGAACGGTATTGGTCTTTAGTCTTGTTGATACCCGTTGCTGTTGAGCATTAGGTATCGAGTATTTTATTCCATGATGTTACTTTCATACCCGATGTCATTAGGAATATGGTTCGTGCCGTCTAGGCGCAGCACCAAGTCGGATGCAAAGGGGGACCAAAGGTCGGAGGTCTTGGCATAAGGTTCAGTGCCAAAACGCTTTTAACCTGAAAACAATAAAATTAGAATTAAACTAACTTCACCGTACTCCTGATTTAAATATACACTTGGTTTTTGTGCAGCAAATTTTGTGCTAAGGCGGCTCCCGTTGCGCCCGACTTTGTGCTACGTCAAGACTGCACGAGCGATATGGGAGTCGGTACACTGACGGGGAATCTCCTAGGGCGGGGAGACTGAGCGCAATGATAAGCACTTCGAAATTATTGAAGAAAACAACACACCGCGTACGGTAAAACAATCACACCGCAATCGATTTTTTTGACCAAAAAAATACATCAAACGAGTCCTCTAAGATATGGGGCTAACAGTGTCAATAGTGCTAATTTTTTAATTCTGAGATGAGAGTATGAGTGATAAACTAGAGGCAACACGATCAGAAATATTTGATGTGGTTCCATTTTAGGAAAGTAGGCATCTTGGCATCGCAGAACACACAGAGAATTCTGGATTAGGTTGCGCTCAGTCTCCCCGCCCTAGGAGTCTCCCTTTTTACACCAAAAGTGCCCATCTTCACCACCCTCTCTTATTGCGTATGTCAATGAGAATCAGCGAAAATTTGTTCTTGCATTAGCAAACCTGTATCATAGATAACATGAAGAAGTTTACAGAATCCTTAAATATTACCAAGTGGTGGAGAAAAGCTCATTTAAGTATCTGGTATCGGTTGCCATGTACTTTTTTGTATGGAGCCGCATACAAAAATCTAAGTCACTTTCACACTAGTTGATGCAATCATGAACTATGAAAGCTGCTTTGATTCCTTACACTTCTACTTATAGAGGTTTGAATAGATAGTGATTCCCTAGCTGATAGAAAGATTTCAAGTGTTTTTATATAAGCAGTGTTGAGAATTGTTTGTTTAAAAATGTCCATTTTTGGTGTAAAAAGGGCATCAGACGAAAAGTTTTGTCCCCGTGCTGTATATTTCCCAGTCGATGGTATCCCAAAGGATTGACCGCCAAGCGCATGTTATTCTAAAAGTTTTCTCAGTTGGAACACTACCAGTACTTTTACTTGCAATTTCTTGACGCCCGTACAAGTGAGTAGACTACCGGCACTGCGTACTGTACCACTGGCTGGCATCCTACTGCTGACTACCTTATGTTCTTTCATAGCCCTAGACTGGGGGCTCTTCTACTCTCGGTCTGTGGTTATGGGGGAGGAGTGGTAATAAGAATAGGATTTCCTGTGTTGATGGGGGATTTCCTAAAAGATAGAAAATGCCAACTTAGTTTGGTTTCATGAAATACAAATTGTTTTTCAATTATGCCGTTTATTTGTTGTTTGAGGAGAGGGGTGAAGTTTCCTTTGTTATTTGGGCTTTTAGGCCATAACTTAGGTTGCATGCCATGGATTTTCCTGTAGCTAGCTACGAATAAATAGCGGATTTAACAAAAGAATAAGGCTGCCATCCGGGCGGTGTCCCCCCCTTTTTTTGTCGCAGCCTTGTAAGAGGAAATCGGCCTCACCTTGTGCACCAAGGCCGAGTGCCGTAAAAACTTTTGCGATTCGTCATTTGAGGATCCCTGTAAACCGAGTCATTAGCCCAAGATAGGTTTAGTTTGGCAAGCTGGGGAGGTCGGACAACGCCGAAGCCCTCAGGCTATACCACGTCAGGAAACTTTGTCTCTGAATTCTGAGATCACCTAACCGAGACTGTGAATAGCAGAAGCTTTTTACGGTACTGCATCTGTAACTGAGCAGTGCTCAAATTTTTTCAAACCTCCTCCCCCCCTCCCCTTTGCTCAAACAAGCATGAAAACATTCCCCTCTATCACCCGTTACAGCTGCTTTTAATCTATGGATGACACCACTATCACCACTACCCCCGCCACCGGCAACAGCAATAATTGGACCGCCAACCAAAACTCGACTATTAATATAAACCAAAACGTTGGTAATGTGACGGATAGTTATAAAAATGTATGGAACAACTACCAGATATCGGTTTCGGACGAGAAGCGGCAGATTCTGGAGTGGTTGTCTCCCATGGCACCTCGGGAAAGGCATCAGGCTGTGCGTGAGGGACGGGTGGATGGAGTAGGAAACTGGTTTCTTCGGACGAACGAGTTTGAGAGATGGCATACAGGCGAGGACCAGGCTGTCAATCCCGTGTTATTCTGTTATGGAGATCCCGGGGTGGGGAAGACATATCTAAGGTGTGTAAAAGTAGTTCTATCGAAGTACAAGCAGCGGGCAAAACTAACTTGGGTGGGGAAACAAAAGCTCCCTTGTAATAGACACACTGTGCGATGCGTTTGATGGGGACAATGTGGTTGTGGCTTGTGTCTACTGCGACTTCCATGCTAATAGAAACCAATCGGCAACGGGTGTGTTAGCAGCTCTCTTGAAGCAAATTGTCGCGGGGGTGGAACCAATCCCATTAGAGATAAAAGAGGCATTTGACCGAGCGAAGAGAAAAGTTGACGGTCGGGCACTCCGACTCCCAGAAATCCATGCAATGCTTGTCAAGTCTGCCTCAGCATTGCGACGGGGATTTATCTGCCTTGACGCTTTAGATGAGTTTCCCAGAAAACACCGACCTGAACTTTGGGACTCCTTACAACGGATCCTGCGGGAGTGTCCAAATATTCGGCTATTCGTTGCTGGGAGGCCACACATTCGAGTGGAAGTGAAGGAATATTTCCCCGGTCATCCGGACATGCCTGCAGTAAAGCCCACCAGGGAGGATATTCTGGGATATCTCGCTATGAGGTTGAAAAAGGATCCAGAGCCCGATGCGATGGATAAGGAATTGGAGGCAGATATTCTGCGAACTATTCCAGACAAGATCTCGGGGGCGTATGCAAAATCCGTCCATAGTGGATCCAAGATTACCAACTAACATGGATATCTAGATTTCTTCTTGTTTCCCTAGTTATTGATGCAGTTCTAGGGCGCGCGACAAGACGCCAGAGAAGACAAACTCTTCTTAAAATGACCAACGGCTTTGGTTTAGATGATGCATACGGGGCAACATTGGTTCGCATAAAAGAGCAGGGAGGGGGAAGGGCTGAGCTAGGGGTGAGGGTGCTGATGTGGGCTTTATGTTCTGAACGGCCGTTAAAAGTAGACGAGCTCCGCCATGCATTGGGGGTCGAAGCAGGAACCACAGACCTCGACGCCGAGAATGTCCCGACAACACGCACCTTGATGAGCTGCACATTAGGACTTGTTTCGATTGATGAGCCGGGATCAACAGTCCGTCTTGTGCATTTCACTCTTCGAGAGTATCTTGAAGCCCAACGCAACCTGTTTACTACTCCTCATTCGGTGATGGCGGAAATATGCCTCACCTATTTAAATTTCCGGACCATTTGCTGGCTTCCAGCCCCCAACGGTGTCCCACCAATGCCTCCGTTTCTCCATTATGCCTCATGTTACTGGGGATTCCATGCTAGGAAGGGGTTGACCCAAAATGTGGAATGCCTTGCATTGCAACTTCTTCAACGAGATGCGAACCATATATCGGCTCACATTCTCTTACGTGAGGAGAGTGTTGATTTCTTATCCTGGTGGGATCGTAGTGTTGGTAGTCGACCCAACCTTTTTGGGTTCACTGGACTCCACTGCATCGCATACATGGGCATTACCGAAATCGCGATCGGCATGCTGAAAATGAAACAATGGGACTTGAACGGGCGCGATTGTAACGGGGCTACGCCCTTAATGTGGGCTGCCCAATACGGGAATTTCACGCTGGTAGCGCTGCTTCTTGGGCAGGAAGGTGTTGATCCCACATTATCAGACAATCACGGCTTAACACCGTTGTCACATGCTGCGAAGTCGGGGTGTGAGGGCATTGTGAAACTACTCCTAGAGCAGAGGGATGTTTATCTCGATTCGCGGGATAAGGGTGGCCGGACCCCACTATCATATGCTGCTAGGTTCGGACATGAGGGGGTAGTGAGACTACTCTTAGAGAGAAGGGGCGTTAATCCGGATTCATCCGATCGGAATCGCCGGACGCCACTATCGTATGCTGCAGGGTCTGGACATGAAGGCGTGGTGGAAATACTTCTTGAGCGAGGGGATGTCAACCCCGATTCGTCGCGTAAACCTAGCCAGATATCTAGATCTGAGGACTTTGTGAATGGTGCCCTAGGGCTATGGGATGTGAGCCCAGATTTGTTGGATGGGGGAAGCCGGACACCGCTATCGTATGCTGCCGAATCCGGATGTGAGGGCGTTGTGAGGCTGCTCTTAAAGAGACAGGAGGTCGATCCCTCTTCGCTTGATGGGAATCTCTGGACCCCACTATCGTATGCTGCCGGGTCTGGGCATGAGGGTGTGGTGAAAATTCTTCTGGAGCGAGAGAATGTCGATCCCGATCCGTCGGATAAGAATCACCGGACACCGCTATCACATGCTGCCCGGTCCGGACATATGGGAGTGGCGGAGCTGCTCCTAGGCCGAGGCGATGTCGATCCCAATTCTTTAGATGATGATCAGCGGACCCCACTATCGTATGCTGCCGAGGCTGGACATGAGGGCGTGGCGAAAATGTTCCTAGAGCGAGGGGATGTCAATCCCAATTCGTCAGATAAAGGTCACCGGACTCCACTATCATATGCTGCCGGGGCTAGACATAAGGGCGTGGTGAAAATGTTCCTAGAGCGAGGGGATGTCAATCCCAATTCGTCAGATGGAGGTCACCGGACCCCACTATCATATGCTGCCGCGTCTGGGTATGAGGGTGTGGTGGAGGTACTCCTAGAGCGAGAGAATGTCTATAGCGATTTGTCGGATATCTCTCGCCGGACCCCGCTATCATACGCTGCCGAGTCCGGACATGATGGCGTAGTGAAACTACTCCTAGAGCGAGAAGATGTCAACCCCGATTTTCCGCGTTGGTGTGGCCGGACACCGCTATCGTATGCTGCCGGATTTGGAAATGAGGGTGTGGTGAAGATGCTTCTGGAGCGAGGGGATGTCAATCACGATTCAGTGGACGAAATTCACCGGACCCCACTATCGTATGCTGCCGGGGCTGGGAACAAGGGGGTAGTAAGGCTACTCTTGACGAAAGGGGGTATTGATCCCTGTTTGTCTGACATCTACGGCCAGACAGCACTCTCACGCGCCTCCAGACGCGGATTTGAGGGTGTGGGGAAGATCCTCTTGCAGCTAGGGGATGTCAATCCAAATTCAGAAGATCCGGAAGGCAGGACGCCACTCTCACACTCTGCCGAACATGGACATGCGAGCATGGTTAGGCTACTTCTAGAGAGAGCAGATATCAATGCCGATTCGGCGGATTCATGTGGCCGAACACCACTATCATATGCTGCCCAATCTGGGAGTGTGGAGGTGGTGAAGCTACTCCTAAAGCGAGGGGATGTCGATCCCGGCTCATCCGATATAAATGACCTGACAGCTCTCCAGTACGCACAGCGGTCTAGCTATATTGGTACGATGAGGCTGTTATCAGCACCCAGGCCCTTTAGCCGCAGAGCATCACGGACCGGCTACCTGAAACCGGGAATCTCTAGCCCTGCTCTCAGTTCCCATGAGGAAGCGGAGTTGGATCCTGTATTAAAAAGAGAAGTTATTATTACCGGTATAAGGCACGGGGCCGCAGAAACCACTCCTCTCCCCCTGCTGGACCAGGAAGCGGAGTTAGATCCTGTATTACAAAGAGAAGGTATTGCTCCCGAAATAAGGCACGGGGCTATGGAAACCACTCCTCTCCCCTTGCTGGACCAGTCTCCCTTCAATCAACTTGAAGCACACCCCCCAGCATCCGTCCTGACGCCCATCCCCGCGTCGCATCCTTGCCCCGATTCTCCCATCTCGAAGCTTCCAAGGCCCCTAAAACGTCGTGTTACAGCGATCCGCCAGTTTTTGCGCCGCGTTAGGCGCAAGTTTTTCCCTCCCTCCTAACCTCTTCTGGAACATATATCATTGCTATTGAAGGCTATGCCGGTCTTTGCCAGACAATCGCCACCTTTGCATGTACACCAACCTCATGAACCCACTCCTTCACAACCCTATCACTTCGAGAATAGTATCCACATGCACTCCACGAAATCGCTTCCCAGCCTGCAATGCATCTATTTCTTCCATCGGGTATTCTACCAAGATCCGAAGGTCGGGTCATGGTAGTACAACCCGGAATACACCATTTCTTCGATCTATCTTGTCCTTCCCCTTCTTCGAGGGGGCGCCGGGAGGAATAAGGTTTCTTGTGTTTCCGTGCATGACAGTGTTTGCTTCCCACGCGCCTTTCTTCTATCCTCCCTCCCGATTGCTGTTATTTTAGAGTAGGTTTTTATAGGTGGGGAGGAGCTGTGAGTTGGCTGAAGCAAGGTGATATCAATAAGGTTTTTTTATTTCCTTTTCGGAAGGATGTGCTTACAACGATAGCTTAAATCCAGTACCTTGTTTCGCTATTTATATATTACCTACATGGCACCTGTATCTCTTTCCGTTATAGCCGATATATATCTTGTCTTGAATTCGGGTATGCACCATACATTGTTAATAGAGATTCATATACCCTCTGCTATAAACCTGCCAGTAATCCAAACCTCTTATATCAGAAGCTGGGGAAAATTGGGCTTGTGGCGGGACACAAATTGGAAATAAGAAATAAATGGAACTGAACGAATTAGTGAGAATTTGACAACCATCATTCGGTAAAGACCTCTGAGTGAGCACTGTTGTATTAGCAATTATTAGCCTAATCTCATTCTTTGCCCTCTCTTATCCTTGATATTATACCATGGAAATTGGAATAAAAGAAAAATGTGCTGTCGTTGGACTTGCCTCCTGTGGTAAGGTCTAGTGGTTTTTTTTTTCCTTTTTTCTATATCGCAGCTCTTCCCCTCCGTGCTTTTTGCCCCTTTTCCAAAGTACGAAATTCCGAACTGCTCGAGTTCATACCACATTTTTCATTTATTACAGTACGAGTATTTACGGTGGTACACATGTATGTTTGGGGGGACATGAATGGTAAGAAGGAGGGGCAATGTGTTGGGGGGATGAGGAAAAGATTTTGAAGGGAGAAGGGGAAGGGGTGGGGGCGAGGGGAAGGATCTTCGACTAGTGGATGTGCATCGAAATGGCATGGTGAAGGGCGCGGGGTTAGGGTTCAATGGGTTCAGGAGTTTTTCGCGTTTAGTGGCGTACTCGCAGTGGCGCGGTTCACTACTCGCCAATTCATCAAGTATCCGGATATGGAGAGATTCTCTGAGCGCCAATCTAGATGGCAATGCTGCACCCGGGAGTTTCCTTCCCCGCGGAGGACGCTCTCAGTGTTCTACTCGGATAAACCGTGTTCATTACGCGAGTACAAGCACCGTATCGGATGATATATCTCTTGGCGCCAAGCCTTTTTCTCTACTTGTACGAGCACATCCCGGATAATTTATGAATTGGCGAGTACCGTACCGTGGACTTGTGTTGGTGGGCAGATGTGGAACATACCGCAGAGGACCTGGAATGGAAAAAGCCGTAAAAAAAACAATTTCAATCACTTCTTACTCAAGTACAGGACCGTGTGCTCGGGTGTAAGGGTATTTCGGGCTTGGTAATACAAGAGCTCTTTTAGGGTGTTGTTCTACCGTGGGAACTCAAATAGAAGAAACATGTGCTAGGACGTTGGAATTTCCTTTCCGAGCCACGCGAGGGGAAAACACCTCAAACTCAGCCCCCAGTTGAGACAAAATAAAAGGAATATACGATGCGCCTTACTAGGAGAGGTAACTCCAACGTCCTAGCACATGTTTCTTCTATTCGAGTTTTTACGGTAGTAGAAGCTACTCCTGCTTGCGGACCTGCGCTCGACCTTTTGTGACTAGCAAAGCTGTTCTCACCAGTCATCACTCAAATTTCCTGATCTGGTTTAGTCCTGATATAAACTCCACACATCGTAATGGTGGTGCGCCCGACTTGTGTCAACCCCTAGTACTGGCACTTGTACCATACAGGTGCCCTATTTCTGGAGGCGCGGGCTAGACATAACCTAGGAATAAAGCAAAGGCTATCGTATTTGCACGAGCCACAGCGCCTGAGCGCAGTGCAAGACGCCTCTGTCGGCTGGGGTTGTTTTTTGCGAATCGGGGGAAAAGCAACTTCATTCTGGAGATTGGAGTCCAGTCCAGTCCCTCTGGCCGACTGTTGGGAAAAGCCTTCACTTCCTGTCTTCTCTGACTTACGCCCAAACTTTCCTGAAAAAATCCACCTCCTTCCTTACCACCTCTTTTTATCTGCAAACACAACCATCATTGCCACAAGGCCTATAACAACAAGGAGAACGATAGGAAGAGCAAGATGGGTTCTGCAGCATACCAAAAGTCGCCCATTACTATAAACCAGAACGTTGGGAATATTACGGATAGTTACAAGAATGTGTGGAACAACTGTGTGGTATCGGTATCGGACGAGAAGCGCCAGATTCTGGAGTGGTTATCCCCCATGATTCCTCGTGAAAGGCATCAGGCTGTGAGTGAGCACCGGGTAGAGGGGGTTGGAAACTGGATCCTTCGAACCAAGGAGTTTGAGAATTGGCATACAGGCAAGTACCAGGCTGTCAATCCGGTCTTATTCTATTATGGTGATCCTGGGGTGGGGAAGACATATCTGAGGTGTGTAAAAGTAACACGGTTGAAATACCAATAACACGCAAAACTAACTTGGGCGAGGAAATAAAAGCTCTCTCGTGATAGACAAACTGTGCGATGCTTTTGATGGGGACAATGTGGTTGTGGCTTGTGTCTACTGCGATTTTTATTCTCATAAAGAACAATCGGCGACAGGCGTGTTAGCAGCTCTCTTGAAGCAGGTCATCGCGGGGGTGGAGCAAATTCCGGAAGAGATAAAGGAGGGCTTTGATCGAGCAAAGAGAAAGGTTGACGGTCGGGCACTCCGGCTCACAGAAATCCAAGCTATGCTTGTCAAGTCTATCCGAAGTTTGAGACGGGGATTTATTTGCATTGATGGTTTGGATGAATTTCCCATAAGAGAAAGACCTGAGCTTTGGGACTCTTTGCAGCACATTGTCCGGGATTGTCCAAGCCTTCGTCTATTTATTACCGGGAGACCACTCATTCGAGAGGAAGTGATGAACTATTTCCCCGGGTATCCCGATCTGCCGGCCGTAAAACCCACCAGAGAGGATATTCAGGGATATCTTATTATGAGGTTGAAAAAGGACGCTGAGAGGGATGCGATGGATGCGGAATTGGAGGCCGATATTCTTAGAACTATTCCCGACAGGATTTCGGAGGTGTATGTAAGACCCTTCAGTTGCGAATCCATGGTTATTAGCTAACATGGGACTCTAGATTCCTCCTCGTCTCCCTAATTATGGATGCGGTTTTGGACAACGCGACAGTACACCAGAGAAGGCGGACTCTCCGGAAGATGACCAGCGGTTTTGGTTTGGATGATGCTTACAACAAAACATTGGATCGCATAAGAGAGCAGAGAGGGACCCGAGCGAAGTTAGGGATGGAAGTGTTGATGTGGATCTCGTGTTCCGAACGGCCACTGAAAGCGGCGGAGCTCTGCGATGCATTGGCGGTGGAAGTAGGAACTACAAACCTCAACGCCTACAATGTGCCGTCAATACGGACTTTGTTGAGTTGCACATTAGGGCTTGTGGTGATTGACGAGCAAGCATCGGTGGCTCGTCTCGTGCATTTCACGCTTCAAGAGTATCTTGTCGCTCATCCCAATTTGTTCATCACACCTCACTCGATGATGGCTGAAATATGCCTCACCTATCTAAACTTTCAGTCTGTCTGCGAACTCCCGGCTTCTCTCGATACTGTCCCATTGGCAACGCCATTTCTCCACTATGCCTCATGTTACTGGGGGTTCCATGCCAAGAAGGATGTAACCGAAAGTGTGAAAAGACTAGCGCTGGAACTTCTGAAACAAGATACGAGCCACACATCGGCTGGCATCCTCCTTCGCGAGAAGGCGGTGGGCTTCTTGTCCTGGAAGGATCGTCACTATGGTATACATCCCAACCTTCGGGGGTTTACTGGACTACACTGCATTGCGTATATGGGGGTTACGGAAATTGCGATTGACATGGTGAATATGGAAAAATGGGACTTGAACGGGCATGATTCAAAGGGAGCAACACCCTTAATCTGGGCTATTAAATACGGGAATTCTAGGCTCGCGAGGATGCTTCTTGAGCAAGGAGATGTTGATCCCACTCTACCAGACAATCAGGGTCTCACACCCCTCACACATGCTGCAAAGGCAGGAGATCAGGACGTGGTCAAACTGATCCTGCGGCGCGGGGATGTCGATCCCGATTCCTCGGACGAAGATGGCCGGACACCATTATCATATGCTGTGGGTTCCGGACATGAAGGCGTAGTAAAGATACTCCTTGAGAGAGGGGATGTCAATCCCAATTCGTCGGATGAACATGGCTACACACCGCTATTAGCTGCAGCTGCATCTGGACATGAGGGCATAGTGAAGATACTCCTGGAGAGGGATGTCAACCCCGATTCGTCGACCGAAGGTGGCCGGACACCGCTATCATACGCTGCCGGATCTGGCCATGAGGGTATAGCGAAAATACTCCTGGAGAATGGGGGTGTTAAGCCCGATTCATCGGATGAAGATGGCCGGACACCACTATCATATGCCGCCGAATTTGGACTTGAGGGCGTAGTGGAGATACTCCTGGAGAGAGCGGATGTCAAATCTGATTCGTCGACTAAAGATGGCCGGACACCACTATCATACGCTGCCGGATCAGGATGCGAAGGCATAGTGAAAATGCTGCTGGAACGAGAAGATGTTAATCCTAATTCTTCTGGCAAGGGCATGACACCCCTATCATATGCGGCCAAGTCTGGATGCGCGGGCGTGGTGCAGATACTTCTGGGGAGAGGGGACGTCAATCCCGATTCAGCAGATGAAGATGGTCGGACCCCGCTATCATATGCTGCCATGTCTCAATCCGAGGGTACGGTGAAGATGCTGCTGGGGGGAGGGGATGTCAATCCTGATTCGTTGGATGATGATGGACGGACACCACTATCTCATGCTGCCGAATTTGGACCTGAGGGAGTAGTGGAGATACTCCTGGACAGAAGGGAAGTCAACACCGATTCATCTTCTAGAGATGGCCGGACACCGCTATCATATGCTGCCGAATGTGGACACGAGGGGATAGTGAAGATGCTACTGGGGAGAGGGGATATCAATCCCGATTCATCGGATGAAGATGGCCAGACGCCTCTATCCTATGCTGCAGGATCTGGCCATGAAGGCATAGTGAAAATGCTCCTGGAGAGAGGGAATGTTAATCCCGATTCGCCAACCAAAGACGGTCGGACACCGATATCCTATGCCGCCGGATCTGGGCATGAGGGGGTGGTGAAGATCCTCTTGGAGCGGGTGGACGTCAACCCCGGTTCCTCGGATGAAGATCTCTGGACACCGCTCTGCTACGCAAAACTGTTTGAACGTGCTGGCGTGATCAGGCTGTTATCAGAACAAAGATCTTTTATCCAGAAAACATCACAACCCATTGGCCTGACGCCGAAAGTCTCTGATCCCGGCCCGAGTGCTCATGGGGAAGTGGAATATGGTGCTGTGCCACGACAAGAAAGCATTATTCTTAACCTAAGACACGATATCTGCGAAACCACACCTCTCCGCCCGATCGACCTCCCTCGGATCCACTGGTAGCACACCCCCCAGGACCAGTTCCAGCGGCAATCCCCACATTCTACACTACCCCCGATTCTGTCCTCTCGAAACTTTCGAGGTTCTTGAGACATTGTGTAACAGAGATCCGGCACTTTTTGCGGCGCTTTCGGCGCAAGTTTTTCCCTCCCTCCTAACTCCTAGGACCTCTATCATCCCTATTGAGGACTATATCGGCATGCGCCTGGTATCATAACTGTCACATATACACACACACCTCATGAACTCACCCTTTCACAACCTTATCACCTCGAGAATTGTATCCACATGCACTCCACGAAACCTCTCCCCGATCTGTAATCTATTTATTTCCCTCTCCTCATATATTTCCTCTATTCCCCCCCCTGACTGGTTGTAGTTATTTTGGTGGGGGTGTCTATACGTGGGGATATATTGCATGGTTGGGCTTTATGACTGCCGTGAATTGGTTGCTGTTAACGTCATTTACCAGGAACCCGATCAGGACCGGGATCCCGCTCACCCATAGCAACCACTGAAAAATCAAACTTACATTTGATTATCACAATTAATAATAGAGATACTACTTTGAAAATCTAGCTATAAGTACTTTAAAATATAGAGAATCTGAAAATATAGTTTTCATTTTCTTGTCATAAAAGATTCCTCTGCTATCATGGTTTTAAGATAGCCTATTTCACAAATGAATAGTATTTGCTCCAAGGGGTATAGGGTTGAAACTCCTGCATCAAGGACATTTTAAAATACATAGAAGCATAGTATAAGTCTTATATATTAAGATTAATCCAGTTTTAATTTACTTTATACTTGATTTTCAAAGCAATAGTTGTTAAAAGAGAGATGGAAAACTACACATAAAGTACATACAAATCGTGTCAATTTTACCATGTAATATCTCTACATATAGTTGGTCAATCAACTCAGTTCTTTGGAATACCCTTTATTATAATATATTAAGTAAGTATACAAAGTTTAAAGCTAAATAAACAAGTTTTGCATAATGTATACTTTGATTATTATCCAACCAGTAAAAACTATAAAATAATTACTCTACTATCTTCAAATTGCAATTATGAATTATTTGAACTAATATTCAGTTATGAGATTATTCTGAAGGGTCTTAGAAGTCAAGCTGTACTTTGTAGAGCTTTCCAAAATAATAATTTCTCATTAGATTAGATGTTTATTGCATTTAATTATATCTAACAAATCCTTTTTCAACCACTAAATATACTTAGATATACTTGCTTAACTAATATATAGAATCTGAAGCCTAGTTTCCTTATATCCATCCATTTCTAAATTGACCTATAGTGTATTTAAAAAAAATATTCAATTCGTTTGACAATTAGGGAAAGGTTTATTGGTTATCAACTATTACTATTCATAGTAAATGGTGTAAAAGATATGAGAGTAATGTTTGTCTAACCAAACTTTGTATACTTACTTAATATATTATAATAAAGGGTATTCCAAAGAACTGAGTTGATTGACCAACTATATGTAGAGATATTACATGGTAAAATTGACACGATTTGTATGTACTTTATGTGTAGTTTTCCATCTCTCTTTTAACAACTATTGCTTTGAAAATCAAGTATAAAGTAAATTAAAACTGGATTAATCTTAATATATAAGACTTATACTATGCTTCTATGTATTTTAAAATGTCCTTGATGCAGGAGTTTCAACCCTATACCCCTTGGAGCAAATACTATTCATTTGTGAAATAGGCTATCTTAAAACCATGATAGCAGAGGAATCTCTTACGACAAGAAAATGAAAACTATATTTTCAGATTCTCTATATTTTAAAGTACTTATAGCTAGATTTTCAAAGCAGTATCTCTATTATTAATTGTGATAATCAAATGTAAGTTTGATTTTTCAGTGGTTGCTATGGGTGAGCGGGATCCCGGTCCTGATCGGGTTCCCGGTAAATGACGTTATAGCTTAGACTCGGGACCGTTTGTCCTGTTATTTGTATATCACCCATATCGCATTTCAACCTACTTACAATATCATGTTCCAAATTTTGAACCTCAATATGAATATATTATGAATGGAAATTCACATAATCTATACTATGAACCTGCTAGTGGTCGGCAGCGGTCTCACGTGGCCTGTCCGGCAACGGTTTTAAAAGGACTAGATCAGTCAGGTAGAAGCCCCAGGTAGCTGCCAAAGGCTGTTGGCACCCAGGCAACCACCCGTACATTTCACAGAGTGTTCGTAGAGATATAGTCATTTTATGCCGCCCCCACACGCTCGTGGTGTTAGTCATACTCAAACTTCCCCATCTGATTATACAAGCCTTCCGTAGTGTACAGTGCTGTGATATGTTAGAGTGCTATACTTGAGCATAAATTAAGAATCGAAATCTAGCATGATACATGATATATTTAGTGTCTCCAAAAACCCGGGGTCCCACAGGGCCCGGTAGCTATTGTGTGTCGGAAGCGCTGCACGGGAGTGGACCGCCTCCAAGGTCGAGCCGGGGGTGCGAAATCCCTGGGGTGTAGTATTTGGCTGCGAAAGCGGGCCCCAGTGCTTTTGCGGGGCAGGGGTTGCACTGCAGGAGGTGCAATGGGGGCCGGGGTAGATGCGAAATAACCGGGGAAAACCGGAGAAGGGATGTGTGATTTTTGGTGATTTCAGTCAGCCCTACTAATCCCTACTCCGAAATCTTGGAAAACAAGCGGGATGAATGACCTGCAGGAATCTTGGGATATATTGGAAGTCTTGAGATGATGCTCGACGTGCTCGTGCTATTGTTTCACCGTTCGTATAGTTTTCCGGGGATGCCCTCAGTCTTTGGGAATGTTCTCGATCCATGCCCCGGAAGGAAAGCGGAGGAGTCGAAAGTGATAGTGAAAGAGTCGCATGTCTGGAGGCTACCAACAGTAGGAGCCTTTGTCTTTCCTTTGTTAGCATGGGAGTCTGCAAAAGGGAGGAGAGAAATAGGCGGGGGAGGGCGGCTATGTGTGGTGATCGATTGAAGGATAGGAGGAGGGCTTTGTTATGATTTATATACTCCTGTTTTATTGTTAGTTGCGAGATGGCGAAGAGGAGAAGATGATGAGCCAGCTTCCTCTCTCACCCAGGGTCGTGCGCTGGCGATCCTATTATTGTTTTTGTGAACTCTTGGGTCTCATTTCGTTGGCGCCGTCGATCGGCCGATCCTTTTAAAAGCGCAGTTTGTGAATATGCCTTTTAACTACACTATCAGTGGTATGGCTACTACGCGATCTGCATAGCTGAGAATCCAAGTTTGATGAGACAACAAATTTCTGGATGGCGTAATTGGGTACTACAATCTGCTGGCGGAGGAAATGTCACCCTAAGGTCTATCACAATGATGTAAATCATTTAAATGGTGGGGATGTATGGCGCTATTCCTAATTTATTATTCTCTAGTACCACTAATCAAATTTTCGCAGGTCTAAAAAGCCCGGTTTTAACCCTCCCAGGTCTCGCCACCTGCCTGGGTTTTCAGGACTTTTAGGTAAAGCGAAAGTAACTTGTGTTCCTATCACCTAACTCAGGTCGCCATGGGCAAGCTCTCGAATCTCACTAACGAGCATCCACAATTTTGTGTATTATTCCTCCAGGACTAAAACTATAATATCCTAACGGGCTAGTGATGTCTAATAATCTGGGAGTGTTTTTGAAGAGGTTTTATCCGGAACCATTCTCGTTTGGTGCGAGATCCTCATGCTTGAATCAACCCCTACGGTACTGGAAGCGAGCTGAGTTTTGTTCAGCGAGGTGTCAACCTTGTCACCGGAAGAGGACAGGTACCTGAATTTTCTCTCGTGCTCGTAATTACCTAACGTTGGCGGCGAACAACCCGCGGGTTTGTCAGACCTTCAAGGTTTGACAGGTATTCAAGAAAACTAACTTTCGTTCTTCCTAACAATGCAACTTATAGATGTTATTAGTCTAAAGCACGAGATGCTCTAGTATCAACCTATTTAATACATATTAGGCAATAACAAGTGCAGTCGCGCTTCGCTATCCCGGATGGCCAAAATCCAAAGAATCTTACCGAGACAAGTGGATTATCGGCGATAGCCGGCTTGGCTTTGGTGTAAAAGAAAGGTCAGAATTCAGGGAATTTCATCCAGGAAAATGGGGAATCCAGCAGAGTGGGGTCTGGGAGAGCCGGGGTGGGACTGTATTGTGGAGTACCCGAGTAGTGTAGGTGGGCAGCAGGGTTAAAGAATGATAATCACTGCTTCTTAGATTTGGCAATTCGCTAGTCCTTCAAGGTGCATTGGAGTAGCCGACGGTATTTTTGAGGTATTGCCTGATAACAGGGCGCCATCATCTCGGCCGATTGCCGGAACAGAGGCATTCAGCCCTAGGGTTGAACAACGGGTACGCGGATTTTTCGATGCTATCCAGAGGAGGGAGGGGGTGGCCCGTGGGGCTTCCCCATTTGATTTGTCGGCAGGCTTTCCTCCTTGGGAAAGGAATGATTGAATACTGGGATAAGTTATCCGGCGAATTTCACACGGGAGAATCGCCTCACACCTTGCAGCATCGGATATTTAAAATCTAAAGATGGAATTGCTAGCCCGGTCATATGGAAGGGATAGCAGGTTTAACAGTTAATGGTGGTATGGGGCTCCGTGTTAGAAAACATTAAATTAACCCCAATCCCGCACCCCCGCTACTGGTTCTCGGTTTACCTACTATCGTGCTTCCTAGGATTTATGCTTGGGAGGATGCAAGATGGGTTTACCTGTCAGCGCTTTATTTATTTCAGTAGATACCCGTGTTCTGACCAGATGTCCGTGTATCTGTGATGAATTTCCGGAAAATCGCGCGGGGCCACTTTCCCGTGCACCTTAGTGTACTCCAGGATGGGGCAGTTGAGATGGGGTATCTCGGGATTGCACCGCCGTTAGATGGCTGTATGATTCGACCGGCTGTGTCTACTCTTAGGCACTGTTCGATTATGATGGGACCGTTCCGTTGGGCGACCGTTTCTTCGGTGAAAAGGGCTTTCGCTCCTTTTTGGAAAGGTCATTTGTGTGGGACAACGGAACCGTCCTATCACAATCAAACAGGGCCTTAAAGTTAAAGAATAAAGCTTGTTCTGGGGAAAGCAGCATGACGACCACTCCCCACGTGGGCCTCGTGAGGCTATTCCAGAATAAGTGCCCATTATTGGCCGGGGACCCGAATACTTGGGGCTGGACTACAGTCGCACCTCGCTATCCCGGATGGCCAAAATCCAGGAATTTTGTCCGGATCAGCGGGGAATCCGGAATAGTGGAGAGATACCTAAGAAATTTATTTGATAATCTCTCAAGATAAGCGTTGTAC
>Ga0307517_10000683_pt1 | contig 58268 bp, 56 predicted proteins | sample 23_EM_MG_FD_194515 | JGI IMG/M metagenome (GOLD analysis project Ga0307517, IMG submission 194515) | Populus trichocarpa ectomycorrhiza microbial communities from riparian zone in the Pacific Northwest, United States - 23_EM | ecosystem: Host-associated > Plants > Roots > Unclassified | place... | reverse complement strand
GATACTCATCTATCAATGCATAATGCGTATGCATTAGTAAGAGTAGAGAACTGGTTCTCTAATCATCGTTCCAATCAGTTAGCCATATCTTGAAACGTGAACTCTTTGAGGTTCCTGAGTAGTCTCCTAGATGCCTCCGGGAAGTCCCTACTCAGGAAGCTTGGGTTCGGATATATGCTCTCCCCTATGGTGGGATATACCTCGCGTATAATTATGCAAGCTATTCCCGCTAGGGTAATAGATTGAGGGCAGGATTATCCTAGCATGTCAGATTCTATATGCGAGTGAGAAACCGAATGTTTCTGCTACTGCAAGCGAATTTGAGGTGCCCAAGATCTGTCATCGAAGCAGATGGAAAGTGCGTCTGTTAGGCATATGAGAAAAGCGTAGCTTTTCCACCTATTTTTGTATACCCTGGGGTTACCCTACCTTCACCCTGTGAAGCTAACACCCCCCTCTAGCCCCGGCGTTGGGACAGCGCGACAACACCAGACAGCGTCGCAGTTGCGTCCCAATACCAAAGGACACTATCATTGGAATCTATCTCATAACACTATATACGTCGCGGCCAGCTGTCCGACCGGATGCTGTTCGCAGGATATATGAGAGGAGACCTTTGGCGAGCTTATGCAAGTGTCCCGGGCGAAATTGGTCAACGTCGCATAAAGTTACAGACATAGCGGAACGGCATAGGAAACTATGTCACTAAAGTAACAGGACGTTTTGGTCGTGTCTACTCTAGAAGGAAATAAGAGTATGACCGCACCCACACCAATGGTATAGTGCCATTCAGGATTATTCGGTAAAGGAAAGACTATGAGAGAATTGTGCCACTGGTACGATCCCGATTGATAGTCTGACCTAAGCCTAAGCGCAGGAAGCAAGAGTGATATCTGCTACTGCGATAGGTCCTATTACGAAGTTGGCCACTTCGTTCGTCCGATGTTGAGGACACTGTCTAGCATGCAGACAAGTTTCAGTTCCTCCTGATGGAAGAAAGATTGTGAACTCTGACTGGAACGTGGTGCCACATCAGAGAAATCAAGAGCTCTCCAGTCCGGAAGTCAATGGTGGGGCAATATTATTCAGGGTCAAAAGGTGTTCGCACTATAGGAAATGTTCGGAATGGTTGGCAGGTACTTAGTTAGTATGGTAGTTACTTGTAGGCCGCGCACTCTATCAACACGGGATATAAATATCGAAGTGCCTCCTGAGCTTTACTGAAATCATCACGCTACGGAGAAGAGACCTTATCAACATAATAAGTTATTAAAGAAAAATCTTTATCACTATTTCACACACGTTTATATTGAGCTTTCCTAGACACATCTCCGTCTATGATAAAGTACCCTAGTCTTACCCATCTCGCTAGTTCTTAGAGATCTGGTACCACCTAACAGCGTTTGACAAACTTGAAAACCACCTGACTAGCATCCAACAGAAAGCTTACTCTGGAGGAGGAGCATGCGGTGTACTAGTATCTCAAACACTTGGATGAGACTGGAACATCTGTCCAACCGCAGATAGTTACAGATTGTGTGAATAGCATTCTCCGCCAAAACCATGTGAATGAGGATTCAAGCTCTACTACCGGCCCCTCAAACGTTGGTACTGCTTGGACTAACCGATTTCTTGAATGACATCCTCAGTTCTACATAAGGAAGCAGAAGAGTCTTGAGGAAGAGAGAAAGAAGGCCCATGATCCGGAGATGATCCTAGACTGGTTCCACCACTTTTAGCTTCTGTGTGAAGAAAAAGGAATCCTGAAGCAGAATATTTACAACTTTGACGAGACAGGCTTTCAGATCGGAGTTGGGCGTGACCAGTGGATCTTAACCCTTGATCCTAAACAGCAGTCATATTTACCAAGCACTACAAACCGTGAGCTTATTACCTGTTGTCAGGTAATTAGTGGTGACGGTCATGTTCTACCTCCAAGGGTCATCCTTCCGGGGGTCCTGCATCTTGAAGATTTGATTACAAAAACCCACTTAGAGGACGATGTCTTGCTTGCAGTGTCTGAATCTGGGTATTCAAATGATCAGTTGTGTTTGGAATGGCTCAAGCACTTTGAGAGGTTTTGGGCAGTAAGGCAGGTGGGGGTATATCGTCTTCTACTACTGGATGGGTTCGGATCTGGACACCCGAATTTATTGCCTTTTGTGATCTGAATAAGATTATTCCATTCTGCCTTCCGCCCCACAGCACCCATCTGATCCAGCCTCTTGATGTCGTCGTTTTCCAAACATTAAAACATTTTCATGCAGAGGCAATCGACAGCGCAACTCGAACTGACTGTTCCGACTTTAACAAGATCGAGTTCCTCTCTGCCCTGTGCTTAATCCGACAACAGGCCTTTAAAGAGACCACAATCCTCTCAGCGTTTCGGAAAACAGAACTCATTCCGTGGAATCCTGATGCCGTTCTCTCCCGCCTTCCAAGACATCAAACCTGCGACCCCGCTCACCAACCACGCCACTACCTACAATTCCCCAAGCTGTTTCCACCCCATACACGATTAGATCACTGAAACGGCAGGCTGACTACCTCGAAAATTGTGATCCTGGTTCTCCTACATTCCGGACCAATATGAGGGGCTTCATTTGGGGAAGCCTTGTTTAAGCACAAATGGGAGTTATCGCAGAGGAGGAGTTGTCTAACACACGAGTGGCGGAAAAATTACGGGCAAACCGGCAGATACGTAGCAGATAGGCAGTACAGAAAGGTGGGGTAATCTACGCACATTAGGCTCATGCGGCTGTATCTAAAAACATGAATTGGATACAAGGAAGCAGGTTGAAAAGGTGGAGAAGGAAGTTGAAAGGCTGAAAAAGTGACATTACGTGAATGAAAAAAGATTTGGAAACCTATTTTCCAAGAACTGAAAAGGTCTAGACCTAGGATTAAGGCTTGTTCACTAAAGAATATCAAAAGTAGTGGAGAAAATGTAGTTTAAGCTATAAAATTTTCTATCAACTTGCGTTGAGCTGAATCTGGCGTTAAGCCATCAGGCATGTAGTAGATGTGCTGTAAGATTTTGCAACTGCGTGCAGTTACATAATCCACAGGAACCCTGGCACAGTTACTCTCTTATACCACTTTTATCACGGTCCCCTGATAATATACGTGTTGGGATAACTTTGGTGTTCTTTCTTTTGTTACATGGTTGCTATGAGGGATTTCCTTGGTAAGGTTTACGACAAATTGTATTATTTCCTTGGTTACGCAGATATGCGACTCATACTGGGGTATGAGTCGGGCGGCAAAGGCTGTGCTAGGATTTCCTTCTATATAAGGGGGCTCCGCCTCTTATTTCTTTGATTCTTTACGCTACCTGGTATTTCTTTCACGACTCTTGTACTTCAGAATATAACGTCTTCTATTCTGATATCCAAGTTCCACGCCAAGAACCCACAACCCTGACCCTGATCTATCGTTACACGATCAGCCTTGACCTGAGATTGTTATCTCTGAACCCTCACGCTAAACGAGTGTTATCGTTTAGGACCTTCCTGTCGTTGTGTGCCTTGGACTAACGTCCAGTGCCAAGACCCCGTTACAACTTTCATCTTACTATCACACCACTTATACCTGCTTCTATTTCTGTTCAGGTATTACTATTCTCTGTTTCTCCACACTTATAATCTTCTCCCTCATCCTACTTGCTTTTGCTCTTTTTATTAACTTTTTTCCTTCTCACTCTTCTCTTATTCTTCACTATCTATTCATCACTTTTCTGACTCCATCTATGTACTAACCTTTTATAGTTACCCCAACCGCTCTTGTTCTCTCTCCTATTTCTACAAATTATATTATTATAATATTCTTCCCTACCTCTTACACTTCTGTTATCTCTTTTCCAAACTCTTTCTTTATTATACTTACTATAATTAAATTTACAGCTAACTTCTATAGGCCTGCTACTCTCATCTATCATCTACTATATCAACTCTATTCACTTACATATTACTTCTATCATTCCTTTAATAACTACATGATATTATATGAGTCATATTTATAAATATAGTTCTTATCAACAAGGTTAATTTTAGGACAATTTTACTTATATATATAAACTATTGCCAATACTAGAGGATTTTATTTCACTATACAAAGTTGATAAGATATATTTCCATATCAGACTATTAGAAGTTATAAAGCTTTGTACTTCTATTATAGGTTCTTCTTCAAATTCTTTCTTTGAAATACAAGATATATCTATACTGGACTTTCAGAATGGTGTTCAACTATATGGTATATCTTGTATCACTGAACATAAACAATATAGTTCAGAAAATACAATCAGCACTTTGGTCTCTGCAATCTGCTTCAGCTATTTCATTTCAAGGCTATTGGAACTACTAGCTCACTTATTCCAAGTATTTGCTTCCACTACTTAGATATACCTTTTATTTACAATATTAAAGGTAACAACTTTAGGGCTTATATTATCTACAGATAATCAGAGTAGTATTTGGTCCTATTTATCAGAGGTTTTCAGAAGTGAGAAAACTGAGAGTTTTCAATCACTAATGGAGACAGGTTATAGGAGAATCATTAAACAGGTTTGGAGAATTATGAAAAAAGTATCACTCGTGTTTTTTAGCTCTACATTATGAGTTGCCAAGCCAGTTAAGCTTTTCTCCATAGATCTGAATTTGCTTGCTTATACTTCTATGGCTAAAGGGATTAATGAGAGAGGTTTCCACATATTGTATGAGAGGTACAAATATGGTAAAAGAAGAGCTAAGGAAGGTATTTTACGGGATATATAAAGTTGTCTCAATAGTGATAATAGTACTAATAGACTCATTAATAACTTTTAATTCTCTGTTGCCATACTAGTAGTTAGTGAAAGGATTCGTGTATTTGATATTGTTGGCTGGTATTTTGAATTCAAACTATTTCTTGCTGTGGTTTCCCCTTGCTTAGGCTGTTTTGCTATTTCCTAAAAAAATAATTTGGAATTTATAGATTCTGACTTTCTCTTTGTCAAGTTTCTATAGGATGAGGACAAGATACCCAAGAATACGCATACTATATCCTCTTTTAAATATAAGTATTTGTATTATATTAGGTTTTATCAGCAAAGATAATAGGCAGGATTTGTGAAAGGAAAGTAACACTGGCAGTAACCTTCAGATTACTAGTATATAGCTTATCTTACTATAGTTTCTTACTATTCAATAGTAGCATGGTATATACTAGTATATTGTACTATTCTCTTTATAAAACTATGATATTTTGAGGCTTTCCCTTCTAGTCCAATCAGTCCTGTACCAGTTGCCCTAATATCATCATTTAAGGTATTAGCTTACTAACTTTGCATTCATACATATTATTGAATTATGAGTATTTGACATACTTTTTCATATCGTAAATTCTAATACTATTGCCTGTATGACCTGGTAAAAGCTATTGAACAACAAGTAGTCAAGCCAATCTTGTAGTAGAGATGCGATTACAAATAGACACTATTCTTATCTCTTTCTCTTGATACTACATCCACTTTTCTGTTCTCATTTTCTGTCTTTCTATCCTTTCTCACTTCTATCTTATTCTTCTCCTATTTATTCATCTGCTATCTTGTTCATTTTCCTATTCCATTGACCCAGTTCCCCATTATACTCAGGTTTCCTGTTCTCTTCACTTTCTGTATAAGTGGTCCCTCTCAATTCCTTCTCCAACCATTCTGTCACCTATTTGGTACACATTCTACACTATTTGTAACTAAGAGTTATATTGTAAGCTATCTCTTTTAGTATCCATGAGTAAGTTGATAATTACTATGATAGTAGAAATAAGTAGAAAGCCTATTAGCAAAATGAATCTTATTTTATAAAATCTAAAGTGGTTTAAGTTAGTTCTAATTACTATCTTTCAAAGTATCATACTATTAAACAGACTTTCAGATGTTGAGTTAACAGATATTTTAACTATTGTTTGGAAGAACAAGAATGAGGTTTGAGTGCTAATTACATATTCTAAATGTACTAGAGAGGAAAAAGAGTTTTGCTATTTGTGTACAGAGGTGACAATGAATTACTCCTAACCAATAAAACCTGTAACAAGCTAAATAGAGAGACTGAACAATTAAAGAAATGAGAATAGCACTTCTCTCGGTTAATTATAATTACAATATGGGGGGTGTTGATATAATGAACAAGCGGAGAAGCAACTACTGCAAACAGCTTCGTGTAGCTGTAACTGACTTTCATCTTTCTATTCACTTCTCAAGACTATAGTCATTAATTCTTTCCTTCTAGCACAAAAATATTTACATACTTCATCCTCCCCTTCCTCTACAACTACCTCCACCCCCTCCTCACCATTCTTGTCATTTCCTTCTATGCAAACAGCTGTTACCTCCAGGTTAGTATCTGAATACATTTCCACATTTCAGCTAACTTGAATCTGATAAATCATGATTAATAAATATAGTTTTACATTGAATACTTGAGCAATATTATAGGCTAAGCATGGTTTTTTCCGAACCTGGCTTGTTTTGAACCTTGTATTCGTGTGATTTCACTCTATGTATTCTTTTTCTGCCCATGTTCTTCATATAAACTTGAATCTCTCTACAATGTAACAAACACATCTGGAAGGTGTTTCGTTAAACGGGGAATGACTAATGGTCGTGCGTATCGATATCGTTGACTATCTTCATAGTCTCGTTGGAGGAAGTCTTATCATCATAAGACCGGAAGGTACAAAGTCCAATCGCCAGAGAACTATGTGCTCACGTTTGAGCCATAGAGGTTTGCGTAAGAAGTAGAGTAATAGGGTTGCATATCTTGCACCACGGGAAGGTCGCTGTCAAAGGGCTTGGCCCGTGCTCCAGTATCCAAGTGTTGTATTACTTAGATGGTTGCGTGAAGATCCTATTCGTTGGTCGGAACCAAGCACCTTATATAGGCATCTTCCCACAACCCTAACTCTGGTGACTCATCACCTCACGCTACATAAACCTCTATGACTCGTAATGAGTCATAGCACGAAATCCATCGATGAATCACATGAGTCATCGCGCAACATTCCGTTAACCAATTTCAAACTTCGTAAACCAAGTCATGTGCTCAAGTGAGTCACATGCGTAAAACCCATGACTCATAGTGTGAGCCATGTGCAAAAGTTATTACATCATATGACGTCACAATCGTGAGTTATGAAACAATCAACCAATCATAATATAACGATGACTCGCAAGTGCGTAGTCATGTGAGAGCTTATGAGTCAAACGACGTCATAGCGTAAAACATAAACAGGGGATGACTAATAACTGATTAGTCATGTGAAAACAAATTGGATAAGTCAGAATTTGTGACATACAATCTCACATTCTAGTACTTAGCAATTCGCTTCTGGAATTATTCTGCAGTCATTAAGCTCTAAGAAATGGAGCTTTGAGATTCACATAACAAACCACTTTGAGCTTGATAGAAGACAGCTAATACCTGGCAATCATTCCTTGACAAAGTCTTTCTGACACAAAAGCCTTTGTCTTTTTTCTCACTTTCTTTCTAAAAACTGATAATATTCATTGGTTTTTAATGACCCTAAAGGCCCAGAAGGCCGCATAGACTATACTAATTTCAGTCTTCTCTATGCAAAGTTCCCCTTATGTTCAAGTTTTTGTATATCAATGTATCATGATCCAAGGTTCACAAGCTAAAAATTGGCGGTTGGGGCATTTAATTCCTTATTTCTTTTGGGATTAGTCTATTTAGACCTTCTTTTATGGCATTGCGTGTTTCTTAGTGTGTTGCAAGAATGGTTAATCCTGTGTCACTCTTTTGCACTACTGAGCACTAATCATCTGTGAAATTCGGAGTATGAACGATGGGATGAGACTTGAGAGCAACACAAGTATATCATAGTAGCTGGATTTACTGCATGAGGAAAATATTAGATAATCAGGTAAGGTTCTACAAAAACTCTGATGCTGCCAGGCACCAATCACTTTCTCGAAAAATGCCCCTCTCTTTCCCTGTTAGGCAGATGAGAAAAGCGTAGCTTTTCCACCTATTTTTGTGTACCCTGGGGTTACCCTACCTTCACCCTGTGAAGCTAACACCCCGCTCTGGCCCCGGCGTTGGGACGGCCCGACAACACCGGACGGCTTCGCAGTTGCGTCCCAACACCAAAGGACACTATCATTCGAACCTATCTCATAACACCATATACGTCGCAGCCGTCCGACCGACTGGATGCTGTTCGCGGGATATATGAGAGGGGACCTTTGGCGAGCTTATGCAAGTGTTCTGGGCGAAATTGGTCAACGTCGCATAAAGCTACAGACATAGCGGAACGGCACAGGAAACTATTTCACTAAAGTAACGGGACGTTTTCGTCGTGTCTACTCTAGAATGAACTAAGAGTATGACCGCACCCACACCAATGGTAGAGTACCATATAGGATCATTCGGTAGGGAAAGACTATGAGAGAATTGTGCCACTGGCACGATCCCGAATGACAGTCTGACCGAAGCCTAAGCGCAGGAAGCAAGAGTGATATCTGCTACGGCGATAGGTCCGATTACGAAGTTGGCCACTTCGTTCGTCCGATGATGAGGACAATGTCTAGCATGTAGACAAGTTTCAGTTCCTCCTGACGGAAGAAGGATGGTGAACTCTGACTGGAACGTGGTGCCACACCAGAGAAATCAAGAGCTCGCCAGTCCGGAAGTCAATGGTGGGGCGATATTATTTAGGGTCAAAAGGTGTTCGCACTAGAAGAAATGTTGGGAATAGTTAGCACGTACTTAGTTAGTATGATAGTTACTTGTAGGCCGCGCACTCTATCGACGCGGGATATAAATATAGAAGTGCCTCCCGAGCTTTACTGAAATCATCACGCTACGGAGAAGAGACCTTATCAATATAATAAGTTACTCCAAGAAAAATCTTTATCACTATTTTTACACACGTTTATATTGAGCCTTCCTAGACACATCTCCGTCTACGATAAAGTACCCTGGTCTTACCCATCTCGCTTGTTCTTAGAGATCTGGTACCACCTAACATTCCCCTAGAATATATTCCATTAAAGTTTGCACCTGTTGTTGCGATAATACGGTATTTCTGGATTGCGCCTGCCGGATATGCCCTAAAATAAAAAGTGGGAGGAAAAAGAACAAAAAAAGCGACTCCTAATACCAAGAGCTGAAGAACAGGAGGTCTTAGGACAAAGGGGGCTACTCGAGCACTGTTGAGACCGACCCGCCCCGCAACGTTTTGGGCGATCTTGCGTGGAGTCGTGCTTATCGATAATACATTTTCGGTAACTTTTTTCGTTGGTCTAGGAGCAGCACGGTGATAGGAGCCTTCACTCACGTTCATGCGAGAAATAAGTCAAAATAATCGCACAATCTCTAGAATAAATAAACCAAACTAATTAAAATAGCGGGCTAAATAGGTGAATAAAAGAGAGGCTCCATCAAAAAAAAAGAACCAAGAAAAGAAAACACCAGGGGGGGTGGGGGAATCCGGACTCAAACAGCTTCACGACAAATCCTCTCCAAGCATGTCCTTGACGACCACCTTTCCAGCCAAGTTCTTCTCCAGGGATCCCAACTCTTCTTCACCCATCCTCTTACTGCCCTTCGTCCAATACCCATTCGTATTCCAGGTCCATCCTGCCAAAGCCTTACTGGACCAGCTGGGAACAACTCTCATGCGAATCCTCACACTCTTATGAATAGTCTCCTCGGTGCCGTCCCCATACCCCCCAGGAGTCCTGATATTCCCGCCAACGATCTTCATGATCCCGGTCGCGGAGTCATATATCTTGCCGGCAGCCCACTCGCCACTGGAGTGGTCGTCGCTGTTATGAATAATGGTCTTGAGATAGTTATCGTCGAACTGCAGGAACGGTAAGAGCTGCTGCATCATCCAGGCAAGCGTCATATCGGCAATCTCCTGGTCATCGTATCCACCACCGATGTTCGTGTGGACGCCGGGGAACCAGCACTGCTTGAGGTTGGACCCCTTGGTCTCTTCCGTCCTCTTCCACAGAGTGGGCGTGAAGGGCCCGCGCTGCTCGTCTAAGGCGAGCGCGTGGAAGGCGTTCTCGATGCGCGGCGATAGGTCCGTGTCGTGGAACCCGTACTTTTCCTGCTCGTTTCCGGTGATCCAGTCCCCGATTATAGGAACACCGACGGATGGGATTCCTAATGATCCGACAGTGTCCCAGCAGCAGATTGTCTTGATTTTGACATTCGGGATCACGAGGCTGCCACCTTCCCGGGCTTGGAGTTCGGCTACCGCACTGTTTTCACTGGGTTAGTGCGTGAAGTTCAGGGAATTGAGGAGATGGGGGACGTACCCTGGGTCGTTACGGTACTTCTTGGCTTGATAGTCTTGGTAGACTTGGTAGAAGTTGTCCATGCCCTTCTTCGTTAGGATGCCAATGCGGCAGACAAGGCCACAGATTGAGCGGGCAGTGTATGCCCCGCGGGAGAAACCAAAGAGATGGATAGTATCTCCCGGGTGGTAGTTGTGCGCTAGGAAACCATAAGCTTCGCGGACGTTCTCGGAGAGGCCGAGCCCAGTACCGCCTATTCACCAAATTCACCAAGTTAGTTGTGTCTAGAAGGTTATTTAAAGGGGGGAGCAATTGCTTCTTCTCTTCCACTGCAAAAGCAAAGTAGGAAAAGGTACAAGAGAGGGAGCGAGAGTGTGTGAGAGAACTAACCACCAACAAGCCTATTTACCGTCCCTCCATTGCCGACTCCACTCTGGTAATAAACCACTTGGGAAATGCCATCATCGGTATAACTCTTCAAGGCACGTGTAATCCTCGTAACGTTCGTCGGAACCTCGACTTTCCCTCCGTCAGAATTCTGCCAGGTACCTACCATGTTCCATCTTCATCAGCATCATTCAATTCACTCAGGTCGGAGAGGTGGAAACAAACCATCACAGCAGAGAATAATCCTCTTGTTGCCGGGTCTCAGATCTCTGGATGAACTGGACATCGTGGGAGAGGATATCAGGTGCCTTGATATATCAACAATTGGCCTAGTGGGCTAGCAATTTGGAAGCCGGTAGGTTGGTGGGATTGTAGGTAATGGAAGAAGCGGAGGTAAGGTAAGGATACAAGAAAGCTAATCAGTCACAAGAGACCTTTTAAATCACGACACCTTATTGTGGTAGTGTTCTGGGCAGAGGATGGAAACTGAGCTGGGGGAGGGAGAGTAGTGCGAATTAAGTAGTAGTTTGAGAGAGGCCAAGAAAGAAGAGGAATGGATGTGCTCCTAGAGTGGCAGTTACATTATCATCAGAAAAAGTCCTGCCGGTTGAGTCCAATTCAGAGTTAGTAGAGAGCGGCTGTGTTGACTCAAGCCTCCAAAAAGCCATCAGCAAGGCGAGAATAGGATCCAGAGATGCTGTAGCTCCGCAACTTGCTTTTGAAAGCCCCAATGATCTAAGATGCCCTCTTTTGGTTTAGCAGGTGGCTTGAAAATAGCCCCCACACAGACTCTCTCTGCCCTCACTCTGAGTTGAACTCAACTAGCTGGGCTTTTTTCCAATGATAACAACTACAATCCGAAGGCAGTGTATGAGCAGGCTGTACTGTACGAGCACAATTGCAGCGCAGTAGCTAGCAACCTGTCGTCATACTGCGCCGAGCACTTCATATGAGAGAATCTCATCCTCTTTTACTGTATCATACCGATACTATACCGGCACTAATGCCATACGGTACAGTACCCATCCTAACAAATCCTCTTCCCCCCTTCCATCACAACAAACTGCCAAGCACTCAAGCCAACAACATTCCCGCACCAAGAAGCAACTAAAAGGCTTCATCCCAGCTGTGCTGAAACTTTCTCCCCCAAATGGTAACCATGCCTAGCGCAGATCTTCCAAATCGCTTCCCTTACGTACAAGGATACACCCATGCGAGAGCCACAAAGAATATCTCGCGAAAATAAAGCCGAGGGCCAAGACTTCGCACTGGGTTAGTCCCAGTACCACATGCGATATGAAGTGCAGCAACCCAAACACACTTGAGATCAGATTTAATATTGTGCTCGGATGGGCACAGATGATTTCCCATGGTCCTCTCGTACTCGGGCACTTCACGCCTACTACTACTGTATCATACCCATTAGCCATTGGTAGACTATCCGTTTTTCGAGGCCAAAGCCAAACCAAACCAAGCACAGGGCTTGCGGGCAAAAACCAGCAGTCGGGCAAACGAAATCCCCGCATCCGAGTGTGGATAGGAATAAGAAGGCATTCAGCCCTGAAGTTGGAAAGCGTCCAACACACAAATCCGGTATCGCAGATCCACCCGGGGGCTTGGCATTCAAAAAGGGCTTCAACTCCCTGGGGCTGAATGCTTCTACCGGTAAATCCATTGGGCTACCGCACTGTACGAGTTCTTATTTTGCTTGCTTCTTCTCCTACTTATGATACTCACTGCATTGCTGTACCCGCTAGAGGATATTGTCCGAAAGTGGGGAAGGTCACGTCCATCGTGAGCATTTCGTGTTATTCTACTCCTAGTTACTGCAAGCGAGGGGGGAACCTACCTGCTGAGTTACGAGCACACACATACCGGTAATTTAGACTTATACTCGCCTATGATAGACTACCTGCATCACCGCCCAGACCTTGAATCTCGGGTGGAGGCCTCGGAAAAACAGAAGTCGTGCACCATGTCCGGCTTTCTACAGCAGAATGTGCGAGCTGAAAAGCAGAAAGAAGAGAAAAAATTTTGATTCTGCACTGCATCAGTAGGACCGGTAACTGTAAAACCAGATGATCATGTTGTATCACTCGAGCTGTGCTGCTGTGGGCTGCAGCTGAAATTCCCGCCACCGGCGGTATCATTCATACTGTGAGGAGGGAACGCTCGGTTCTCTTTAGGGCGAGACGGCAGCACTCCCTGCCGGTAGGGCTGTTAACTTACTCGCGGGTAGATGGTCATTGCGAATCACTCGCTATGACATCGTCTGCTCGTCAATCCCGAAAGAAGAGTCCATGGACAATTCTAAGCCTAGGGGGGTCCGAACGCGGCGGCCGGGCGGCGGCGTGGGGGGCCGCAAGGTTAGGGTTAAAGATTTGTCCAAGGACTTTTTTCTTTTTTTTTTGACTCTAATGAACGTCAGCCAAGGTCTTACTCCACAGGAACCGTACTCGTACTAGTACATTGGCCCCAGGACCCATGGAAGTGAAATTATATACCAGGCTTAGCGTGGAAGGGGGAAAAAAGTTCAATAACACGATTCTGGGGATTCACTGCCCAACGAGAGAAGAAGCCAAAGAAGCTCGGAAGGGAAATGTAAATGCGACTTTCCTGGTTATCTGTTTTTATTTTCTTTATTTCTTGGTACTCGAGTAGTGGGTTGTAAACTACGTGTGGTACGATACAATGCTGTTCACTATGAACTTCGGGCGGGGAAAGTATGATACGGGAACATGAATATGATCCAATGCTTACAGATAGGGGGAGCGGCGGGGCAAATAGAGGTGCACGGTACGGCCAACGGTACGCTAAGAAGCCGGTGGGGGGTACGATATCAGTTTTGGTGCCGGTAGGGCTGTTCGTTCCACCCACCAACTCCCGTGTGTTATTATAACTCAATACCGCCTCATTGACCCTCTCGTACCCTATGCTATCCTACTGTATGATGAACACCCTACCAATACTCCCCACTCCAGAACTTTGTGGTGGACGATGGCTTACAGCAAGGTCGTTACCAGACTCTATCTAGTTACGCCATTTACCACAAATAACAAAATAACAACTTGGCAATCTCCATTGATTTTTTATTTGATTTTTAATTGAAATTTTAGAAATTTCACAAGGACGACCGGTGAGTGAGCTCATAGTAACTAGACTAGAAAAGGGGGGAGGGCTTGGGTTCAGCTAATCTAGAAAAAAAGTTCTTCAATGCCATTTGTTTCTGCGCCCGAGTATGTACGAGTATTATCATTAGGAGTTTTACTAGTTGAGAGTGAGCAAAGGAGAGTAAGAGCGTGGGGGCTAGTTTCGAGCCACCTGCTAAACTAAAATGAGCACATTTTATATCACTGGGGCTTCCAGAGCAAACAGAATGTTGGCTGTGGAGCTCTGAGGACCTCTAGAAATTCCTATTTTAGCCTTTCTAGTGGCTTTTTGGAGGCTTGAGTACAGGCCGCCGCTCTCTCTACGCACCAAGACTGGCTCAATCAATAGGTATTCTGCTAGGATCGGTTTTCCTTGTTCACGACGTGTCCGGGGCAGCTGCACTCTACCACAATGGAGATTTCTGCCATGTTATCATTGCACCACGTTCGGCATTCACTACTCACCAGTTAGTTTTTCTTTCTTCTCTTCTTTGTAGAGACGCGATATCTCCTAGCTTTCGTCCCCAATTGAACGAGCTTTGAAGTAGGGGGAGATTAGAAATAATAATTCAAATATAGTATAAGTTAGCACCTTACTCTACAACAGCAGCCATACTGTTATTTACAATCCCTCACTCCCACAACCTCGGCTCTCTCTTTGGCGGGGCCTCTTCAGCCCTGCGGAATAGCAGAAACATCCATGCGCGCCTCCAAATCGGCTGAATGGCTGAAGAAGCTTCCTTGCTCTGGCGTTATGCTTAACCTAACCTGCTGCCGTACTCCTACCGCACATCCTTCCGCCACTCGCTTCGCCCCACCGTGCCTAAAGTTTCCGATTTTCCCGTTCAGCGCCGAGGGGAGGAAGGAAGGCCATGGCGAGTGCGCTCGAGCACATTACAGTAGTTTCCCCTTCTTGGTACCCAAACGGACTAGGAAGGTGCGGAATCTGCGTGTCTCATCTGTTGACGGGGTACCCTTAGCCTCTGCCAGGCCGCCCCTTGTGGATAGCTAGTGGTTTGTGGCGCTGTGTTCCAGCCCTATGGCGTTCCCTTCCTGCTATCATACTTGTACTCGTAATGAAGGCTTGCATGACGTAATTATAATATACCGGCAATGGACCCGGAAGTCTAGAAGCTGCTTCGCACCACATTTTTGGAATAGGGTCGTCTTTTCCGTCCCGAGATTAGTTTGTCTAGTTATCACTCGTACGAATTTGTCCGAGGCTTCGCATTTGGATTGCTATACCGTAGGCACTTTTTAATTCCTTCGCCCCATCCTCCCACCCCCTATTTTACAAAAATATTAGAAGGAAAGGAGGAGTTAGGAGGAATGATTTGATGCTTCCGCCCAAGAGCTCCCGAGAGTATGGAATTTGCCCTAAAGCTCATCTCCCAGAGATAGCTCGGTCCCCGTAGGCACGACAGCTTCTACTTTTCCAATTTACCGCGCCCAGGATATCGCCGTAGCATTCTCGCCGCTGCTGTCCGCCCACCAGCCTACGGTTCTATTGTAGAGTGAGTATTAGGGGGCTTTTTGGCTCGTTATGATCTGAGATGGCCGTGATTTGGAGACCACCTTCCGCCAAATACGGTTGACATTCGGGAATTTCTAAATCACCATTTGGGGTTAGCTCTACTAGGACAAGTCAAGCAGTAGGGGACATCAACTATAATCTTTCCTATACTGTACGTTCCCTTTGAACTACCTAAATGGGCATCCGAGGCTTACTATCATTTAGGGATGCAGGGAGAGAAAATCGTGGACCTGCTGTGAAATCACACTTTGGTGTTTTCCGGAGCCATGGTTTGGAAACACTATCATACTAAGCCAAACACATGAACATCTCAAATTACTGTGAGCTAAACAGGCCCTTAGTGGTCCGTTCCTTCTAACATTGTAGGTCAAGGATGCGCCGTACGTGCTAAAAGTCGGAAAGGATACCATGCACAACTGCATTCGAATCCCCCAGGATGGACCGACGCTGTGCTGTCTACTTGTGTGCTGTAGCCTGATTTAACGTGAAAAACCCGTGGGGTTGGCCTGGCCTGATTTATTAGGGGTGTTGTCGTTAGTTCAAGTAGGACCCCACAAGGTCATTGACGCTCATCAAAGCGTCAAGGTGATATAACCGGGGGACTGGTCGGTCTCTCCACACTACCGTACCTCCCACTTGCAAGGAGGATGGGTTCACATTTCCCTCATGTATTGGAAGATTAGAGGGGCTCTCAAAGCCCTCTCTGCTCTCTAACATACCTTGACTCTGGTATTGGATCACCCCTTTGCCAAAAAGTTCCAGTGCAGCACTAACGCAGTGTCAGTGCTTCTTCTTCTCCCCCCTGCCGGGGGGGAAATTTATCACTTCTGTTTCGCTAACTCTTCTTAGGCTTCGCAATCCTAAAGACAGGCGGCCGTGACTCGCCAAAGTGCTGGAGTGGAAAGAACCAGAGTACCTTTACTCCTCTAAAATGCATTGCTTCCCTTGGCCGGGTTCCCTTCGATGCTGTGATTGTGGCCCTAACAATACTAAAAGAGGTCAAGCGATTGAGACTCACCCCCTGCTAACCACTCCCCAGCGCAGACAATTTTATAGCCTTTGCTTCTTGGTATGAAACTCTCCACGACGATACGCTACTAAAGTTAGAGCCTCAGCATTCGCAAAGGTAGCGGGGTGGTCTAACCCAAGGCCTCACAGATCTCTACCTATCTCACGGCGGCCTATCACCTTGTTTGATCGTACTACCTAAAGTTTTGTAATGCTAAGGCTAAACGTTTGAGACTTGCGAGAGCGTTTGGATGGTCTCTCCCTTATGCGTTCTCGAAAGCTATATATCCCGGAAAATCGCCCCCGCTTCGTCGAATTTGCCTTGGGGGCCTAGCGTTGAGGTTAGGTTGTCGTCACTTAAGACGGCTATCTGGGCTATTTGATCAGAAGGTTTCTTGTTTGCGCCTTAGAGCGGGCTGAATCTTAGTTATCAACGTATCCAATATTATTGATATGGTCAGTCTCCAGCACTTTCTCATTGCCTTCTACTGCTCACCGGCTCATATTACTACTTGATATTTCTTCCTATCTTACTTATGTACCGTACTACGGTTTTGAGAAGTGTGATCTAATCATATAATAACGCAATCAGATGCGGATGCCACGGTAGCAAGTTAGCACTCGAGTACAGTGCCGGTATCGTACGGATCTTATTTCAACATCATGTATTTATCCTAGCTGTACCCGAGTACATTTTCCGGCCCCTACCAATCTTATGCATTTCGCTAGGCACAATCTATACCTCGCTTTGCTGGGGGAAAAATAAGTTTAGAGGGCAATTAATAGGGAGAGCGTAGCTCGTAAGAGCAAGAATGGCTAAAACCTCTATAGCTTTCAGAACCCAGAGCTGCTTTTCCACGACAGAGGAAGCAAAAGAATATTTTCATTCTTTTCTGCTACCCCGCCAATCGCGAACCTTTAAGGTCTAGAGTCGGATTCTCCCACCTCGGAAGACTAATGGGCCCCCATGATGCTCAAACACTGGAAAACAGATCACGCCGGTACTCCTCTATGTCTCTGACGCCGAGCATAACACGAGGCCCTAAGACTATTTTAATAGAAGTAGGAGCACTAGGGTCTAATAGTGGAGAATCCAGGCTTTTAAACGAGAATATAGCAGAACTGAATTACCTATTATACCGCTCTATAACCTGTTGTGCCCATTACCGGAGCATACGCTAGATATCGCAGCACGCGCAATTATCTGAAGGATAAATGGCTTGAGCATGAGCCTAAGAAGCCCCTGCACCCTGCATCCAAAAACCAAAGCCAACAGAAAGCATGATATTGTATTGTGAACGAAAACTCAATTGATAGGGGCTGCGGTCCGATGTTAGAGCACGGGAATCGCAACTAGCAAACGAATCTATGGAAGGCTGGTCAAGATTGCTGAAAAATTGACCCTCAATCACAGCCCGAAAGAGCACCTTGTGTCACACCAGAACTAACCCTATGATTTTCTTACTTTGCGCTGAGCGTACCTTAAGAAGAGCCCGGGGGCCAGAGGCAAACACCTTTTTTGAGGCTAAGCGGCCTGGAGGAGGGGCGAACTTTTGACGCGGGCGGAAGACTTTCTAGACCAAGGACCGATTGAGCAGAGTGGAATTTGTAGCTCTTTCTGGTAATCTTGGGGGGAACAGTGAACTCCTTATCAAGCTGGAAAGAGAATGGATCAAGTAGGCATGCGATTCAAAATTTTAATAAGTAATGGATTGCTACACTCGACCGCGTTTCTAACAATGCCCCCGTAGAGTACTACTCCATCCCCCAGGAAAAACGCGGCGTGGCCCTCCAACCAATCCAATGTTATAGAACTATTCGCTGTTCAACCCCCCCCCCCAATTCCAGTACAGAAATGACTCGGAACTACCACCCCTCTTCCCACAAATATACATTCGAAGATCCATCAGATGGCACAATCAGTGCCTCTTCCGCCCTTCCCCCAATTCGAGGATGGAATAGATAGCCGAGTGACACCTGATGACCGAACCATCTAACAAGTTCGGGAAAAAGGATAGATAAATGTGTTCAGCCATAGAACGATGAAAATTTCGCATCCCGTCCGCTCTGCGTTAAACAAGCATCGTATCGTCCGGTTAGTACTAAAGTGGGTGGCCATGTGGGAATCCCGGATGCTGAACTCTTTTCAGTTTTTGATCCTTGATATTTTTTGCCTGGGGGTGCTGGGTAGGCCTGGTCTATGATATTTGAAGTTACAGGAGATAGAAGAAGAAGAAGGGGAGATTGTGTGGCGATATTTGGGTAGTCGTATTGGCGCGCGATAGAAAAGAGCTTAATACCCCCGTTCATCTGTGTTAGGCGAGATACATAGGTAGTATTTCAAGCATTATCCGGAGTTTATACCCCTCGCTCCCATCTCCCTCCCTAGGTAAAGGAAAAGAAAAAAGGACACCCCCAGAAATGTTCGCTATCCCTGAGCGCCAACCCCGACAGCCAGTGCTAGCTGTATACAGCGAATAGAGGGATTGAACCCAGCCCCAAAACCACTGGAGCTGTTACAAATAATAATGATAATAGAATCCGCAAAATAAAATACAAAGAGCACAGAGTATCCCGAAACAACAAGACCGACACCCAGACTCTACCCCCCCCAATCCTTCAGAGCAATAAGTACTTAAGCGAGTGATAGTAGGTGATCAGCAGGAGCAGTTTAGTTCCCGGCGAGCCAGAGGGAAAGAAGGAGGGAGAACTTGGGGAGGGAGAGAGAAATGAGGTAGATAGATGGTTGCCCGTTGCCGGTTGCTGGATGAGGGGCCGCGATGTCGGGAGGTGCTGAGATAATGAAGGAGGTGTTGTTAAATTTTGAACCATACAGAGGGAGGGAATGGAGGGGAGGAAAAGGGAAAAAATGTAGGCATGGTACTGAAGATCAAAGGCACGAATTGTGGCCAACGGCAGTGGATACAAATAATAGGGTGGGTGTGTCTTGGGCTTATTTAAATGTTCGCTCATTTACACGATTGCGCTGCGTGCAGCAGACATGTATCATAGATAGATGGGTACAGTACTGTATCTCAATCATTACATTAATGTCGCCCATTTCGAATTTCAAGAAAGTCTGTCAAATTTTTTGATACCATGTAATAGACAAAACCCACACCACCGTTAGCAATAAAATAAAATAATAATAAGAAATATAAAAAAACAACTGCCCATTCGCCGCAGTTAGACTCGGCTTAAAAATATCCCTTCCTGGGCCCCCCCACCCTCCGAAAACATAGAAAAATACTAGCCACAGCACGACACGAAGCAATGGAACGAAACCCCCAGAGTCTTTGAAAAACGGATGAGAGTTAATCCTACTAGGTACAAAAACCACCCCCGTAGCTCACCCAAGCAACCTCCACCAAGAACTAGAAAGCAGAAAAATAGTAAAATAACAACAATAATAATGTTAGAATAAAAGAGCAGAAACTATGGAAAAGACAAATAACCATCCAAGTGCGATGAGCAGCAACATGTCCAACCCTGCCCCTAATTGAACTTCGCAGAGCGGACCACCTTGCACAAACAATGCTCAATATCAGAATACCACAACCCTTGAGACCTAAACAAGTACTCCCCACCCTGCGCCTGAAGCTGGGTATTCAGATAGAGTTTCACTTCACCATAGACCCTCTCCAAGAACTTCTCCATTTCATCTACGCCGCTGAATTCATGTCCCTCCAGGCCCTTCATCAACCCGCGCAAGGCCCCTTTACCACCTTTCCCTTCTGTCAGAATTATCCAGAGCCTGGTTGCAAGATCTTTGGCAGTGGGTGGTTCAACGAGCCCCGATTCCGCGAAATCGCACACCAAAAGCCAGCTTAACAGTGTTCCCTTGGTGTAATATGGTATTTTTTCCGCCTGAACAACCTCAAGCATTGCTGCGAAGGTGGGCATGACATGCTGGAGGGACACAAATTTCGCTATCGCCGGGCCCTTCGAGAAAAGTAGAGAAACGTGATTGCCTACATTGCTCGGACTAAAGCGAATGCTTCCATATGCTGGCATAATGTTAATTCCAGCTCCAGTCGCGTTCTTATAGATATCACGCGCCGCGAGTACTTCGGTGGTAGTTGTGACACTGCTCAGTGCGCCTATGAGGGTCGGATGGCCAAAAGCGAAAAGGCGAGAAATCATCCAACGACTGAAGAAGAAGGGACATGGGGGGTAGGGGGGTGGTAGAAGGGCTCTGCCTAGGGCACAGTAGCTTGGTCCCTTTGTACGCATAGAAATAAACTTGTCTTTTAGCAGATCAGATTTACTAGCCATCTCTGCGTAAGGCCGTGAAGTAGGTGGAATGAGAGGGCGGTGCCGAGGATCATTGACAAGTGAAATTGTGTGATAAGAATGGGTAATCGTGGCAACGATATTTTCGACAGTTTTGTAATGAGAGGGGATAACCTGAGCGAGGGGAGTCGAACCCAAAGATTGTGTAGGTATACTTAAGGCCCCACCGTGAGGATTACCACCCTGTGTTAGGAAGGGGGAAACGGAATTGCTCGAAGCAGCCTTTCCTGTTATCAGGGTATGAGCCTGACCAGAGATAGGAGAGTCATTGCCTGCGGAAAGTGAGGATAAGGGTTCTTGGAAAGCTCCGCAGCTTTTCTCTCTTGCCGTTTGGTTTAACCCATGAGTGGCAGCAGGGACAAAAGTCGATTTACTCCCTTCTGCATACGTAGTAGCAGTTTGCTCCAACTGACTACCCTCCTTCTCCTTCAGGTTATCGCGAGGCTTCGTCAGGATGGAGCCTTCACCCGCAACGGTGAGCTTGGAGCTGCCTGAAGGCGATTTTTTCACCATTTCTCTTTTAACAGACCTGACGGACCCTGTTTCCCTCACAGTTCCTCTCATATCTAACCTATCGTAAGGGCCTTTGCTCCCATTAATCCTTGGAGATCTTCTACAAGAGAGACTTAGCGCAAGCAAATGGTCTTGCTGAATCTGAGAAGCACAAAATGACTCATTCTGGGTGTTCGACATGTTGGCTTTGATGTACTGTTGGTGTTTCTTACGGCTAACCCAGCGTGGATAAGATGAGTAGAGGGAGGGATAGCAGAGGGGCAGTGTAGAGAAAAGTCACTTGGAAGAAACTCCGTGGGTGAAAGGGTGCAAAGCTCAAAGCGTCCTGTGAGTAGGGGCCATCTGGTTGGTTCTTGGGAAATGAGAGGGTAGGATATGGGGACTGACGATTCCAGACGAGTTGAGGAGAGAAGGGAAACGAAAGAAGAGCAGGGGGAAGAAAGAACACCGAGCCCCACCAGAACTACGTGGACACATTCATAAATTCAATCCCGATATAATTATTCTTCTAACGCGCATGTGTGTCAATGGCCGTGTACGCTAGAACTGTCGTTCGGGCACCAGGAGAGAACCTGGTGCCAGGGTTGTGTAGTTTCTTGAGCGGTTTGCAGGTGTTTGGCATCACTGCACCCTACCTCGGGGCATATTCTAGAATGACATTGTGAGGCCAACATCGCCCCCGTTCAAGCCCCGAATATCTTAATTCAAAAAATGATGAATGTTACCGTTACGTTTTCCTCCGAGAGGAAAGGTTTTAAGACCTCCGTTGGGGTTCTCACCTTAATATATGCAACATACTTTGTCCGAAATTGGACATCATGTGGGAGACCGCTACTACACTCGAGGTTGCTTTGGACACCTTGAAGCCAAGACCGAGTGACTCCTAGTGAACTCTGAAGGAGAGATTGGTAAACAATATCCCTTGTGTATATTAGCCCCTTAGCTGTAGCAAACTAACTTGGTACATAGCAATACGATACTCAACTGAGCTTCCAGGGCCTCGGTTCCAGCTCCAATATCCTCTACACTAGCATTTAGCTTGTAGCGGCTGGGCACTGGGAGAGGTCCGGCTCTGCGACACTCTCAAACCACCCCTCTCCAGACTGGATGAGCAGCAAGGCTCCCTGACAAGATGTTCGATTTTCACTCCATCAATTAAACTACACTACCACATAGCTAAAGGTTAAGTTGGTAGTCCAATTGAGGAAAGCGCTTGCAAGTACAATTAGAAGGAAGCTCAAACATGAGGCCTACAGAAATGCGTGAGCGCTGAAAATCCCAGCTTCGGACAGGCATCGAGTAGTTCAAGTAGAAGCCGCGCAGCGAAAGAGAGCCCTTGTTAGTAGCTTATTTGCGGGGCCTTTTTTCTTTTTTACTTGACATCCGGCTTAGCTCTGCTTGAGCATATCGTTTACAACTGGTCAAATTGTGGACTACGATTCCCTTCCGCTGGTAACTAGGAGGGGCTACCTGTAGAGCCTTCGGAAGAGCATCCCAAGAAATAATCGGCAAGGTGCGATCTAACTTACCGGTATTGTATTACTGAAGCCCAAATTCTCAAATACCTGACTCTAAAAAAACTATTCGCTGGGAGCTCAACCTTGCCCTGCTGAAAAAGCAAATCAGCCCCATACTACTCGAGCTATCTTAAGATGTTATCAACCCTTCTTGCTCTGAGTGCACCTTCTCCCCTCCCCCCACCTAGTGTCTCACCATATGGCACCAAACAGGCGACAAACTACACGTTCCCACATGGGTCCTCTAGAACAGGCTCGCGACCTCCAGGCTGTGCAATACGGCACCATACGGTGAATCCTATACGCGTGTCATCACACGCTCGTAATCACGATAGTAACATTTTTTCCTTGCTGCAGGAAAGAAAAAGAAGAAAAAATCTCAGCACTGGTATGATATATAACCTTCAGGGTTCGTCTTGTTCACAATCGACGATCTTAGAACTAAGCAAAGTTCCCTCCGCGAATGGCCAGGCTTTATCTCCGGCTGTTGAAAATCGAGTGCGATCGCCAAGCACCACACAGCAACCGCACCGCAGCTATGGGGTCCCGCGAATCCAGTGGTCCGCCAAGACACGCCTAAATCCTTGCCTCGTCCTTGGCATTCATGTTAAAAAACCGCGCATCCATTCTCCTTTGCTCTTTTGTCCCTTTCACTTCATCACCATCAACATCGTCTCATCGCTATCAACACCCTCGCCTCCCGCAGCAAAATAAGGAGAATATTAAAGGCTTGGGAAGGAGGAAGAGAGAAGACAGAAACTGCTTTTAGTTCTATTCCATTCTATTTGGGTGCTTGAAAATCCATCGCCGAAACTACCGCCCTATCCATACCCTGACTCGAACAACCCACTCTCTTCCCCCATCCACCCCCTAAACGGAGAGCACATAGAATTTTCTCTTCAACCCTCTGGGTAGCTGCGTTTGTATCATATTTTGGACTTCTTAACCAATTCTCCGACGCGACAAAAGTCCCCCAAAAATATCTGTCATCCATTCCATTCAACATTTTTTGTTGCGTAGAACACATCTCCATCCCCCCCCGAAACAAAACAAAATGGCGTACAGTGACGATACCGTCCTGTCTAAGCTCAGCGCTCTAAATGAGACTCAGGAGGGTATAGTGACCGCGGCAAACTGGATTTTGTTCCACAGGTATGGGATGCGAATATCCGTCTATCCATTTATCCATCCATATAAGAAGTGGAAGGGAGAAAGAAGAATAAAGAAGGGAGGACAGCTAATCGGGTCTTTTCTACAACAGGCGCATGGCCAAGAGAACCGCCGAGCTATGGTTGCAGAGGATGAAAGAATCCACAAGCCATAAGAAGCTCAATTTGATTTATCTCGCAAATGGTGAGGAGTCACAACCCCGATGGAATTTATCTTTCCTGCCGCTCTGAGATATAAATTTCTAACGTGATCACGATGGTTAGAGGTAGTTCAACAATCCAAGGCTAGAAAGAGACAAGACTTTCTCACAGCATTCTCACCGGTATAATATATCTATTAGAGTGTTTCGTGATCATTTCCCTTACTCACAGGTGTCCTAGATCATTGCGGAAGCGACCGAAGCAGCGTACAGGAATTCCACCCCAGACATCCAGAACAAGATTCGACGCGTGATAGAGGTATGGCGGCAACGTGCCATCTTTGAACCAGACGTACAAAGTAGTATCGAACAACGTCTTGATGGTATGCGGCCCGCTTCTTGCGTATCTTTTTTCTCTCCTTTTTTTTTGCCCCATTTCTCAAATATAAGACATGCGCTAAATAGCCCTAAAGACGTCGATAAAGGGAAGAGCAACGCCAGTTCTGGCGCAACCGGTCGCAAGCCACTCCTGGGAGGAGCCTTCGGAGGTTCTTTTGGAGGGGGTGGTGCTTCAAGTGCCCCACTGGAATTTACGCCCATTCTCAACAGTCACAAGGGCCTTATCTTAAAGAACTCCTCTGCTACAATTGCGGTCGGCAGTGCCAACTCCGAATACCAAAAGCAATTCGATACCGACACCCTCCCAGTAGCTCCAGTCTACGCCGCTCGTCTTTCCTCTCTTCTCAAGACTCTCGACTCTGCCCACATCGCTGTCAAAGGCGCTATCGAGGCGCGCGAGACCCACATCCGCAACCTCGAGCGCCTGCTCTCACAGAGCAAGACGGCCCTCGAAAACGACAAGAACACACTCAAGGACATAGTCACCAAGCATCAAAAGACTGAAACCACCAAGCAAGAAGTCGAAATGATGATCCTGAAGGGTATGGACGAACCACAGAATAACCAAACCAACGGTGGTGGGGGAGGAGCAGCGGGACCCTCAGCCGAACATGATGCTACCTCGCCAAAGTCTCCCGAGGTTGAAGCACTTACCCCTCCTGGACAACCGGCTTACGACAATCCGATGTCGACTGCTTCGACATCCGTCCTTCCTCCTCAATTTCACCAAGGCGCTTCTGAATTGCTTGCTAGTCTGGCTGCTCCGCTCTCTGGAGTTAAGAGGGAGAAGAGGGACGAGCCGGAGGTTTTCGAGGGATTGGATGATGATGTTGCTGATATGTTCCGGAATGAGCAGATGGGTAGTCCCGCTAAACGGTCTAAGATCGAAGATGATGATGAATACCACCCGTAGTTCAGCCAAGCCTGCCCCACCCTAATTCATAAAATAAGCAATGCGAGAAACGGTGGGGGGGTGGAGCTGAACCCCGCTCAACACTTGCTTCATAGTTCTTTTTGCGTTTTTCTATTTCTTTTTCTTACTTATCTACCCACCTTTCCATCCTCTCTTCTCAAGCGGAAAACATTCATATTTTATTTCTTGTACTATTCTTACGAAACTACGGTATTGTGTTTCTTCCTCCTTACCCATTTTCTCATAGATGCCTATTGATGCCTCACATTTGCTGTCAGAACCCTACTAGGTTCGGTCCGATATCTCGCTATGCTCCGAGAAATTTTTATATTTTCGAGTGATTGTATGTGAACTCGGTGATGACGTTATAGACACAAGCCCCATGGTAAGAATGGAGTCCCGCTCTCTATTTTCGCCTCCTGCTGTCCGCGCGGCAGGTGTTTTCGAACTATTTATCCATATTCCAGACTGAGAACTCAAAATATCCCCGACGGGAGGCTCCCTTATTTAGTGTGAATGGTTAATTTTTCATGCAAACCCGAGATACCGATGTAATGCAAGTGCGGAGTTTTTGAAGAACATATTGACTTTTTACGTGCTCCCATATTGGACAACGTCAAGTTGCACTGTACGCTATTATGAAAATTTAATAGAACTTAATAGACATGTTCGGCTTGTATCGTGGTACATAGGTGCTTTCCCTTAGCATAATTACGATCATGTGCGAGTAGGATCTGTATCATACTTTGAGAGGCTCCATGTTTATTAAGCACAGGGAAGCCACCACACGGATCCAACGCATACAGGAGATGGCCAGAATGGGGCATACGGAGGTACAGCCCATAAGTATTGTATATTTTACTAGCGGGGGTGTGTTTGTGCTAGCAAGGGTGACGGGGTGAATTAGGTAGCTACCATACTCCATTCGCTCCGCTTATACCCAATTCATTACTCCTACCTAACGCTAGCCGAACACCCCTGCTAGTAAAATATACAATACTTATGGGCTGTACCTCCGTAGGTTACCGTCTGTGTCAAAATAGTCGCTTGTTCGTCGCCTGAACAACCGTAACCAAGCTCCGGGTCTCTAGGAAGCATGATAGACTCCTCGATCGTATCGTGGGTTTTTCTGTCAGCCAATTTTGTGCTGAGGTGAAACACGGTAGTGTTGGTGACTGTGGTGGACGATCCGTGCTGTGCAGAAATCGGGTAAGCTATGAAAAGAAGCGAACTCATACTCTTTTATCGAGGTTCCCGAAGGTACGAGTACTCCTAGTCTTTTGCCAAGAATACTTCCGCCAGGGCATTTTGCTGAGTCGCCACCAAATATTCGGCTTCAAGGTGTCCTTGGAAAAGACGAGTGAGCAGAGAAGCCACGACTCGGCCTAACCCAGGTCCTGATAGCGCATGGGGTCTACAACCCCATCCCTGCGATGTATAATATCGTTAGACTTTCTCACTAAATTATTTGGACCCAAATTATTTTGCCACTAGGCCTATACGCATCATTAGGTTTGTCGCAATTGAGGGCGCCGACACTCTAAAGTGATTCAGCATCTCCAGCCACTTACGTCCCAAGGAGAGCTTCATCATGAGCACTTAGTCCACGGGCTTAGCTACAGTATTAGCCTTGTGTGGATTGATCCTTTCTTCGAGTGCAGAAACCTCTAGCGGGGAAGTAGTATGATTCAGGCTACGACCGCTAGCTGCCAATTTGTTACAAGCATCTTTGGCCCAAAGCTCCCTTACTTTCCGGGCGTATTTATACCATCACACTTTGTCCTCTCCCGGAAAACATGGCCGTGTTGTTTGCTACCGTATTGAGTTGTGGAATAGGTTCTCCCTCGTCCTCAGAAGGGAGGGTGGATTCACCCCTCATACACTCGCTATGGCAGTGAGCAGTATTTAGCTTGTGCTGATCCACAGACCACTGTGTTTCCGAGCCTCCCTCTCGATATTCCTCGACATCTACCGTATTACTCGAGCACAATAACAGGTGCAGTTCCTGGCTAATCCCTGCCCATAGCGTTCTGAGTTCTACTAAGGGGGAGATTGTCTAAGACTGGGAAACTACGGTAGCAGGATTAGCAAGAACGGGTTCTTTAAAAACCGGGATCTTCCTCAGAAGTTGATATCATACAGGGGGTTAACTTAAATTGGGGTTTTTATTTAGTCAACCCTTCCACAAAGCTATCATACGTGACCAGCTGGCGCGTCCCATTTATTTATGATAGGAACCTGGTACGAATAGCCCTACTGGAGTCGACCCCTAGCTTACTTTTCTTCGGTCGAATTAAATCTGCCACACCTGGAGGAAAAAAACCGACTTACCGGTACTGTATGCGCTAAGTGAAATCGGCTTAGCGCGTATTGGACAGCTTATCGACTTTCGTGGGGAAGAAAGGGCTTGGCGGTACGCGCTGTATTGCAGGGCTGAGGATTACGCAGAGTCGTGCTCCCCGCTTAAACCAATAACTTGGAGTCTTGGCATATTGTTACATAAAGCGCGGTCCTCGCCCACTCCTCCTGGACCTCAACCCTTTTTTCTCCTCCCGCGATCCACTCATTTCTCGGCCGCAACATACTCTTACCTATAGTGTCTGCTCCAACAGAACTTTATCGACCACCAGCTTGAACCTCAAAATCTTTGCTCTAACCAGCACTATGGAACCTTCCGCCCCTTCTTCACCCTCTGAACCACCTGGTTCACCAAAGTCGACAAAATATGCGCTTTCCTCCACCAATGTGGAACAAGAACCAGTCGCTTGCATCTTTTGCCTGAACGATCTTCTGCGAGGCACACCTTCAGCGGGTGTCGATGAGGACGTTGCTCGCTTGAACCCTTGCAATCATACAATGCATAACGAATGCCTTCAGCTATGGCTAGACAGGGCAAATAGCTGTCCCCTTTGCCGTACCAATTTCAACGAAGTTAGCGTCTCGAAAACTTTGGATAGTGAGTCACCTAAATCTCCTATGTTTGATCGATCGAAGTTTTGCTAACTGTTAATTTCTGAAATAGGCGAAGTCACCCGGGCATATGATATTAAGGATAAGGTACAAGTCGCGGATGAGATCCAACTAGATCTTGATCTTTTGCATGCCATCCGGGAGCAAGAAGCTGAGGTAGCCCAATACGAAACCTTTCATGCCGAATGCAGCCACTGTTATCTGGACGATCGTGGTCAAACTGTTCTATGCGGCCTTTGTGCGAGGTTCTACCATGTTGACTGCCTGGAACCCCGACGACCTGCCAACGTTTTGATTTGTCGGCGTTGTGCATTGCGAGAGCAAAGGGCCATGACAAATCGCGGCAACCCCTTCAGGGGCAATCCCTCCCCCCGGGCTAGACCACTTCCTGGGCTTCAACGTGCGAGATTGGTAGCTCGAGAGCAGCTTGCTTGGGAATCCGCTTGGGAGCGCCTTGAAGCCGAGCATAGTCTACGGGATGATGATGATGACGATGATGACGGCGCGGAGAATCAAATAATTTCAATTCTCACCAGAACTAATAGGAGACGAGCAGTTGCTGCAGCTCAAACAGGAGGGTTGAGCACTTTTGTTGAACCGGCGGCCTGGACGGAACCAGTCAGGAGGACTAGAACCGCATGGCCGCAAGAACCGAAGGTTATTACTGAAGAAGAGAAGGAACTGTGGGATACTTTTGAATTAGCTTTAAAGGAGTCCCAGGATGGGGGGATACAGGGGGATCGGAGCCCCCTAGGTGATGCTTGCATAGGACCATCGAAGAAGAGGGAGGTAGAATCTAGTTCTTGTCCCAGCAGGGGCTTGGAAGAACGTGAAGAGGAAGTACGGCGAAAGCGCCCACGCACTAGACGCGATTCGCAATTGTCGGTCAATACCGGCGATGGTCCAATTCTGAAGAGTCACGCGGCACACACAACCCCAATAGCTGCGTTCTCAAACATTCGCCAACCCCCTATCAGTGAAGGCGCAGAATCTCCACCAAGCGCCTACTCACAAATCATGTCTTACATCGAGAAGGGCTTGGAATGTTCTCCGCCAGGAACCGCGGCCCTAGTCGATGGTGTAAGACCGGGCGTGGTGCCACCAGATTTCTCGGCGGTACCTTGCTCCGGTCGCCGGTTAACATCTCCGGAAATTTCTACATCACCGCCTATAAGCTGCCCCAACTCCCCAACTGCAGAGGTCCCAATCAGGAGAAATTCTGGGAAAGTTTCCTCTCCAGCGCGTCGAACACCTGCATCTCCTATCCAACCAATTTTCTCTCGTCCCTGGGAGAGACCTCTCCCCGCTTCATCCTCACACAAACGACCTTATCAAGCCCCGTCGCCGCCGTCGGGCAGCGACTCCAGCGGTAACGAGGATCAACAGAATTCTCGCAAGAGAAAGCCAATAAACTATCTAACCCCCGAGGCTAAGAAGGGCCTTGCAAGCTTGGTCACGTCGATCTTGCAACCAATGTACCCTACGATGATTTCGAAGCAAGAGTTTACGGAGATCAACAAGAAGGTTTCCAGGCAGCTATATTCAATCTTCAATAGCGAAAATTTTGAATTGGATGATAAGGAGAGGTGGAAAAAGGTTGCACAGGAACATGTTTCGGTTGCACTGAAGCACCTCTCCGTATAGTTATTTTCTCCTTTCTCGAGCACTAGGGGTACCCTCCGCACCACTCCGAGTCGGGGAGCAGTCTTTCTTTTCGTCAATTTTTTGCCAATTGGGTTTAAATGGGTTGAGGACGGATGGAGCGTGGGGGTTCATCATTTTTACGGCGCAGATGGGATGGGTTATGGGGGAACATAATGCAGTCGTTATTTTCCTAGATGTCTTTTTTTTCTTTGCTTTCCTTGTTCCTTGCTTTCCCTTTCCCCCTCTTTCCTTTCTTTTTTATTTATTTTCCCTCTCTTCTCATTTTCCTCTCATTTTCTCTCCCTTTCCTTTCCTTCAATTATTTGTTTCCCCCTTCATGTATATATGTTTTTGGTTCTTACGCCCTCCACACCGATCGCCAACGACAATTGCGGCATGGAAAAAACCGCACGCCATCGAGACCGGACTAATTGCCATTACTTACTCGCTCCCCCCCCGGGCATCGGTATATATTTTTTTCTAGTTATATGGCAATAGCATGGCTGACAAGTATCATCTAACACCGCAGCAGTAGTAGGAGTCCTGTCTGTCTCGACCTAGCCATGTTTTGATTTTTATCAACCTTGCGCGCGTGCACCCTCCCCAGAAGCGGCCTAACTTGGTAACATCCTCGGTGGCGCACCTGGAGGGGGGGCGGGTGCGGAGGGGGGTGAGCACCTATACAAATTTGACAACATATCAAATTTTATATGGGGCCTCGCTCCCCCCGCACTCGCCCCCCCTCCAGGTGCGTTAGGTCTCCGGGGGGTAAGGGGCCGCTGCCGGGGAAGACTTGAAAGGCAGAATGAGGCGTAGAGACCCGACGTAGAGCAGATGTAACCCTCCGGGGAATTACCGGCATGGTATACCAAGTGGGGTTAAATTCGGGAGCGCCGCCCAGTGCATGTGCATGAATGATAGTCGTAATTGAACAACGTTTGTGAACGCGACTACTATCGTGTACCGCCAAAATCCAGCTTTTGCGTAGATCCTAGTGTCCTACAATTGCGGTCCTGCCCACAAACCCCATTCAACTACGAGTAGTGACTACAACCCATACGTATATACATATCATCACACAGCTGCAAGTACATGTAACCTCTAGTAGTCTGAGATGAGAGCTGGAGAGAAAAGTGCCCGAGGCTTTGAACTAGCCGCTCAAACACATAGGCTGTTCAGGCTCGTTCACGGGGTTTCCCGTTTCTCCTTGATTATTTTTACCCCTCCTACCACCGAGCGTTCTAATGCGTAAGCCTGCAGCATGATGAACATACTACACAAAGTGCAATTTTCTTCACCTTCCAAAGTACCTCCCACAACATGCGACCTGGCCTGCTACCGTACCAATACAGTACCCCCTCATGAATACAGGTACAACAACTGCACCTTCCAACTTTCTTCTCAGCCTCAGCCTCCACTTCCTTGCTTATCCAATTGGTCTGTTTACATGCACTTCCCTCGGATCCGGAGTGCAGATCAGGAAACCGAGCGGTTGGTTCATCACAAAATCACAAAAGATGGTCAACAATTTCCCTTAGCCTGCATACTCACACGTCTTTACCCAGAACGCCCCTCGTGAGTCGAATATTTGGCGAGGACTCCAGCAAGACATCGGCCAGCAGAGGCATTCTGAGCAAAGACCCGCAAGTACGTTATGTACTCGAGTATGATATCGTGCGCAGAAGTTGCAAACTGTGGCGGAGTGAGCGGGACAAGCAAGATAAGGGGTGAACTAATTCTTGATTTTTAGAAAGGAAAAAATAAACGTCAGGAACAGGATTCGAACCTGCGCGCGCGAACGCATTTGATACCATGAGTTTTGCTTGTACGAAACAAGTCAATTCAAGTCAAACTCCTTAACCACTCGGACATCCTGACATATAGACTCATCACCGAATATTTGAATCTTATGCTTGTTGAGGCTGGTATCGTGGGAATTGGGTTTATTGTTCCCCGGGTACGGTGTTTTGTTTTTTTTGGTACAATCGTGTGGGACGGTATGTCGCTTATACAAGTATGTCGAGAGGCCGGATACGTAGACGGTCTACGTTCTAGTACCAAGGGATACCAATCAGCCCCACAGGATTGGATCTTGAGGAATACATTTCCGTCGACTCTCTAAAAGAATTTACTTGAAACGGCAAAGGTGTTGTAATATGTTTTTGTTTTAAACAAAAATACAGATATGTGGTTCTGTGGGTTATCTCGGTATGACATCTATGTCGGTACGGTACTTGGCATGCACCATCTGCGAACCCAGGCTCCCGACATACCGTCCTAGATGATTCCACTCGGGGCAGGCAGGAAGTATCGTACCATATCCGCGAGCGGGAGGTCGGGGGGTTCGGATATGCGCGTATTATTCTATAAATCCCCCGTTTCCGGACACTTTATGCCTGCTACCGGTAGGGGACCGGGAGGTTATGACGGCGATTTTTCGCTTATGGATCTTAACCCCTTAGTGAAGTTGGCTTAATTAAATTGCTGGTTCCGTAGCCTACCTTTATCGAGATTCCGTCGGTCGCCAGCCTAACTCCGGGGACTGGGTGTATCCTAAGTTTACTCTTGCCGCGATCTGCTGATACACTTGTCGGGATGATAAAAGAGAGGATTGTTCTTCGGTAGCTTCTGTTACATGGGATGCGGAGGACCGTAGCTTTTTATCCCTCACTTACTTTCTCTTCAAGCTCTTCCCCCCCCCCCCTCCCCCAACGAACGGGTGACTTACCCTCGCTTGCGATCGGAGCCAGTCAGTCTTGGATTTATGCTAGCTTGGAAAGTAAGAAAGAAAGAGAGAGAGAAGAAATCCTCTAGTGAGCGGCGACTGGCGGAGGCAGGAACAACGGGATCTTTATGCTGTCTGCCGGAGGCTGATGGTTGAGTGCGATCATGGATTCTCACTCTTGTCTTGCAGATCTGAGATGTCGGAACTATTACCTCAGTGTGATCATCTGGTACAAATGTGTTCGGCCAGTGGTCGGGCAAGTTGAAACATGCGGATCCAGGAAATGGCAGTGGTCATCTTGATGTATACTCATACTACACACTACTATAAGTACAGCATTCTCAAGAGCGTTTGTAGGATAAGACAGCATTCGTCTCTCTCTCTCTTTCGTTTAATCGGTCCTATTACTTTTCGCTTTAACTCCGGCCGTTCCTGTGTGACCTCCAACATGAGATTGGAGCAAAGGTCTGAGCATGCTCGGCGCGAGTAATGGAATAAGCGTTAGTAAAGCTTAATAAAATTGTAGGCATTGTTCTCTGGGGTCCTTTGTTGGCGCGTGGAGGAGCCGGTGGTAGCGATTCCTTTCTGTGGGATTAGGAGCTGTGGGGCTCGAGCGAACGGCAATGCTCCGGCATGGAATACTCGTTGCAGGCAAGAAGTATTCGATAACAGGGATTCAAAAAATATATGCTAAAATATCCGTACTTATTGGAGCGCTCATACAAATTCGTGACTCCTGATGTTGAATACGTCTTGCCTACTATCATACCCGTACGGGTATTCAACAAGGTGAGACATCTGTGCCTGGGTTTGTTCTACGGGGCAATGTTAGAGTGTTTCGGTTTACTCAAGGCAGTGGCAGTCCTCCTTCGCGCTGGATTCAGTTTTCCCAGGCTTTGCTAGCTCTGTGGTGCTAGGCAGGTGCATTTGAGCCCGGAGACCATGGTAGGAGGACGGACCAGAAATTAAATGATCCATAGCTGCAATGCGGTGAGAGCGTGGATGAAGTATCGTTTTTTATTGAAGCCTGTTTCCCCCTGATATAAGTAATCATGGAGCCGCAGAGAAGGGCAGGGAAGGGGTGGGGATCGAATGTGAATCAGGGCGTAGGTAGTGATAACTTTAAAGCTCATTTCGGGCGCATCTGTGTGGGCGTGGAGCTGGAGGAGATCCTTTCAGCAGCAGTGGTGTCGGGTAAAAATGTTAAACTTAGGCTCTGTGTGGCATCACTAGACTGTATGCGGGATTGCCGCTTGTATATGATACGGGAGGTTATCCTCAAGAAAATAGGAAGGGGTAAATGCTAGTTGTAGCTGTCATCGAATACACAACCCGCCTCGGAAGTCTCCCCAATACAAAAAACCTTCAGTTTGGGGAGCACGGGTCTTGCGGGGGCCAGTATTACTTAGCCTCTCGAATTTTCATGGGGCCGTGGTGCCGAACGGCTCAATATCGGCAGTAGCAACTCGGGGCTACTTTGTTGGGCTCCCGAAGCTAAGTCTTGTTGGCAGCCAATTTTTATCTTTCTATTTTAAATCAATTGTCAGATATGGAGCACACGACCGGGATATCAAAGGCAAAAGGGTGGACGAGGAGTAGGAGTACCGTATATAGTAGAACTTATAGAGCGGAGAGAGCCTGAGATTACTCCTATCTCTAGTTATGAGAGGGAGCTTCCCCTGAGGGGTAGAGAAATTGTTTCTTAAGAACTAAAGACACTGTTCAAGGGAAGGTTGTGTCGTTGACGTCGCCGCAGGGGTGACTTAACTGCTAACCCAACCTAATACGCAAAACTGTTAGTGGGAAAACGAACTTCTACTTAATCACTCACCCGTCTATCATTGCTTCTCGCTGCTTGCCTCTGCAGGATGGGTGGAACGCTCAACCTGGTTTATGTGATATATAGGGTCACGGCCGACACCAATCTCCCAGTCAAGTTCTACAATCACAAAGCACGGAAGATAGAGATAGCGGTGGGACTTGGAACAAACGGTATCCGTTTACTTTTTTTATTTGTTTATTTAGTTATGCCGCATCTCCCAACCCTCGACACCCTAATAAATGATGATCCTAGCGCCCTGATGTACAAAATGAATCCCGCCAACTCTATCCCAGTTGGCGCAATTGTTGTTAAGATCGTTTGCCAAATCCGCCACATACCCACAATTGAGGCACCCATACTCTACTCCACAGATGGCGATATCCGCATTGCCGTAATATGCAAGGCGACTGCACTTGGAACCCCACGGGTTGTCTTGACAGCAGTTGCTTTTACTGTGTTTGTAGAGGTTGCTGACAGCTATCCGGGCGTTCGAGAGCCAAGGAGAGCCCATGGAGGTCTCACATTTAATCCAGGCATCCGCGTTCGGGTTCTCGGGGATTGTAGTTGAATTGAAGTTGACTGGGAGGTCGGCGATGTCGACGGGGGTGGTCTCTAGCTTGTCCAGGGTGGTTTCGTTCCCTTCGAGGGCCGGGGTGGGGACAGCGATGGTGAGAGTGAACAAGGTGAATAGGAGAATGAGACCGATAATCATCTTTTGAGCGGTAGTCATCTTTAGTTTTAAAGATCGCTTGACTTTTAAGAAGAGTTTGAAGTTTGAAGAAGTTTAGAGTTAGAGGAGAGCCTAGAGTCGGAGGTCGTTAGAGGTCGTTGAAGTTGGAGAAGTTGGGAGATGTTAGAGGAAGCCAAAGGGGGAGGTGTTTGACTTATATAGAGGTCTGTCTGCGAGAACTTAGGGCGTCTATACTATGGTCTATTGCCTTATTTCTAGGGCTATGACTAGGTCGGGCATCGGTATCACGAATTGTCACTCGGCTCCCAAATCTCCCATAGAAAGATTTATATGGCTAGCCCACCAGCCGATATCTCATAGACAAGAGGTGCTATTTTATTCTATGGCTATCCTCTTTACGGCATTTGGCATCAATCCAAGCCCGCCCTCTACACACTATGGGGATTTTATCTTTATTATAGACAGCTAGATCCTTCTAAACCCGTCTCCACCGATCCAATCTTAACTTGCTGATTGCATACAATTTCCTGAGCTTTGTTGGTAAAAATCAAATTAGAGATATCATAGCTCTTGTGATACTCCTAATTTACACCCGTCTAAATCCCAGATTAAAACCTCTACCACCGTAAAAATTTGAGTAATCGGGCCGTGTGCCATGTATCATAGTCCAAAATTTCCTTCTCTGGAATGTGGCAGAAAACACAGTAAAGGCACAACTTTTTTGGGGCGGAAAAAAACAAAGAGGAAAACCTAGCGGCATAACACACAGCCCAATTGTTCATGTTTTTTACGGTAATAGCTCTAACTTATGTTTCTTGACGATTCCGACTTTGTCACGTTTAAACAAGTAAAGTTTGGCACAGCCACCCGGAGTAAAAGGGCCTCCATCTGCCAAGCGCCTTATCGATAAGCGAACACATTTAGCCTTGTGGAAGGAATATCGACCCACGAAAAACTCTACATCGCTAGCCGGTTAGTTTTGAGTGACTCAAACATCTCATCTGCGGACAGCACGCACAAAAGAAACAAATGTCGGACAACGATAGCATCGCCGTTGGGGTCCTTGGTAAGGTCGTTTTTCTCCAGTTTATTATTGAGAAAGAAGCCGGGAAAAGCAGTCCTAACAAACACTCGTAAATAGCTCTCCAAGGGGCGTTTTCCGAGCACTTGCAGCTGTTGAAGGGGGCTGCGGAACAAATAGAACCCCCCAAGAAGCTCGAGTTTATCTTAGTCAAGACTCCAACTGATTTAGAGAAATGCTCAGCTCTAATTATTCCTGGTAAATTCTTCTATTCCCTAGAGGCCCTTCTAGCGAGCAGCTAACTGGAAAACAGGTGGAGAGAGCACTACAATGGCCTTGATTGCTGAACGCAGTAACATCCTCGAGCCTCTTAGGGAGTTTGTCAAAGTTCACCGTCGCCCTACTTGGGGCACATGCGCCGGCATGATTCTTCTCAGCGAAGCCGCCAACCGTACCAAGAAAGGCGGTCAAGCCCTTATCGGAGGTCTCTCTGTTCGTGTGAATCGCAATCACTTCGGTCGTCAAGTAGAATCCTTTGATACTCCTTTAAGCCTCAGTTTTCTGGGAAAAGACGAGGCACCATTCCGAGGCGTATTCATCCGGGCCCCAATTGTCGAGTCGATCCTTCCAAAAGAAGAGAAGCCAGAGGACGTCGAAGTTCGCGCACCATCAAAGAAGCCTAAGGGAGCAATCGAGGAGAGCTTTAGTGATGACGAGAATGTGGAAATTCTTTGCCACATCCAGAAGAGATTGCTACCTGTCGAAGGCCTTAATACCACCGAGAGACCCCTACGAGAACCTAATTCTAAAAGGGAAGTCGGTAAAGTGCATGCGGGCCCCGAGAGTGAAAATGCTAGTAATATTGTCGCCGTTCGTCAGGGAAATGTCGTTGGAACTAGTTTCCACCCGGAGTTGACTGGGGACTTGAGAATGCACAAGTGGTGGTTGAGGGAGGTCTTGAAGGATCTCACAAGAAGAGAGGAGCTTCTCCGCACTCAGGAGAACAAATAATGCCTCGATTCATCTAGAGATTTCATAATAGGGTGCATAGATGCTACCAGAAGTTAGATTTGTTGCGCTTCGGCGGTGCCGTTTTTTATCTCATCTTGCTTGCAAAAAACAACTGGTTTTAGGTAACATATCAAAAACAATTTCGTTCTTTATGTTTAGCCACCATACCAACTCAAAGCAGTCTAATCGGGAGTGATTAATTGATTGCACTCCTCCCCAACCCATTGATATTGAGAAAATCTACTAGTAGAGAGCAGCAACCGGAGACCCAACCAATCAGGAAATTAGATGGGCTGCATTTTGAGCCGCCTTCCAACCCTTTAACCAACCCTTGAACTAGCCCTTACTTACACTCCCTATCAGACGTCATACCACCAGCATCGGACCACCTCCCATCCTACCATCCTACCCCATCGTTCCCTCTTTATCGTTCAATCCACGATAATTTAAGCTTCTTTAAATCTCCAAAACTGCAATGGCAACAAAAACACCTCGTCTCGTTGTTTGCGGTGGAAATGGCTTTCTTGGTATATCCCTGCCTCTGGCTACTTTAGCACCTTCACTGACAACCTTGCCTAGGTTCACGTATTTGCAGATCAGCCGTTTCCCGGGGTTGGATTGTAACTTCAATTAGGTAAATAAAGCTCCCAGAAAGCCTTTCTCGTACCTTCACTGATCCAGGCCGATCCCTTCCCCCCTTTTCAGTCGCTCTGGCGAGCCCAATTGGAACACAGCTTTCGGATCTCCGACACCCCCGGAATGGTCTAAGAAGGTGATCTGGGCCAAAGCAAACCTCTTGTGCCCTTCAGCCTATAAAGAGTACCTCAAGGATGCTACGGCAGTGGTTCATTCTATGGGCATCTTGCTGGAGGCTGACTATAAAGGAGCCTTGAGTGGAAAAGAAAATCCGATTACCGGTATTTGTAGGGCTTTCGACTCCGCCAAGGGGACCTCTAGGAATCCACTGAAGGAGGATGACGGCCCTGAAAGACTGCAACTGACATATGAGACGATGAATCGCGATTCCGGCAGGTAATCCAATCCTCCAGCACCCATCACATGCTAACATCCACCTAGCCATAACCCTTGCAGAAGAATCCATTGCGGCGGCTCCTGAAACTCTCTCCTCGTTCGTCTACATCTCTGCAGCAGACGGATCTATAGTTCTCCCTAGCCGCTACCTCTCTACAAAAAGAGAGGCTGAAGCAGCTATCTCCGCTCTCTCCAAGGCCGAGAAGCCGTTCCGTCCAATATTGCTCCGTCCAGGATTCCTATACGACCCCACCCGCCCGATCACCATGCCCTTGGCGGGGTTGATGGGTGTCACATCGGCAGTGAATTCACTTTTCGGCGGAAAGTTACCGCTATTGGGTGCTGCGGGGTATAAGCCGTTGAAGGTGGGGGTTGTAGCGGAGGCAGCTGTCGAAGCCATTGCTCGTGAGTCCGTCAAGGGTGTTGTAGAGGTCAAGGATATCGAGGAGTTGTACTCGAAGGCATGGAGGAGAGGGATGTTGTAGGTTTGAGGAAAGGCCTCTGGTGGCGTGACGCTAGCCCTTTGCTGTTTGGAGTAATTGGGAAGAATCGTCATGCGAGGGCGCCTGATATCCGCGTCCTATACGGTTAATTTCATACTATCATCTCCCCTCCACAGCTCGCAAAGTATGCCTTTTCTTTTCTTTCATTCCCTGCCACAGACCGAATATTCCATCAACCGAGAGCTCCCAAATATCCGCCGCGGGTCAAAGAATCCAGGACTATACAGGACCGCGGACCCCTAGTTCATATTTTGTCCACCCAATACCCTAAGAGGGGCTAGTCCGGTTTCCCTCCCACCTCCCCTAACAGGATACCATGCTCCCTATGATATCATATTTTACCAGGATCCAGGTAAAAATCTGGGTCATTGGTACCTCGCATCACCCTCATGGACATTTCTAGTTCCCCCCCCAGGACAAAAGGTGTTTCCCCACGGCCCTCATATCCGCCCGCCCACACATCTCCAACACCAAGCATAGCTCCCACTTATCCCAGGTCCATCGGGCAGCGCGTCGGGGCATCAAACCAAGCGTTCCTAAGCCCTAATATACGCTATGCCGATTCCCAAGATCCATCTATCCCATATAGGAGAGCCCCTCCAAAACCACACTCTGCCTACCCCGTATCATATCCCCAAGGTGTCCGGGATGGCTTAGTTCCTGATCCGATATGCCCGAATGGCCGAGTGACCGCCGGTGACCGTTTCCCTTCCATCATTAAACATCATCAAACATCCAAAGCCATCGACTGCTGATATCTCAGAGTATCGCTGTCCTCGATGCCACTGCCGTTGCCTCCACCGCCACCACCACCACTACCATCACAATCGCACCCTCCGTATAGCATACCGGCATAACCAGACGAGACCCGTGGTGAAACCACACCTCCCCCCACCCCTGCCATAGTTTTCACAAGAATGAGAAAAAAGAGAAAGAGACCTGCGGGCACCACCCTCACTCTTATCTCAAGAATCACACAGACTCCGCTTTTTACTCCGCACGGACACGACAGCTTGATATGAAACCGAGCGCATCTCCACGTAGACAGGACAATCTGCCCACGGGGTGAAGAGAGATAGATCTTTGGCTGGTTATCTGGATATTACTCCGTCTATCTCTCTTTCTCTCCATCTATCTATCTACAGAACCCCTCTTCTCTGTGCGTTTCTGAAAATTCTATCACATCACAGATCTGAGTTACCTTTTGTCTCTATCTACGTGCGATGGACGAATTGGGTTTTCGTGGCTCTTGGGCGCCGGGGGTTAAGTGAGGAATGTTGGCCGGAAATATGATCATGGCGAGTCGGGATTATTCTTCTCTCTGATAGTTATGATTCTGATGATGGCGTTGGGGTTGGGGAAGTTTGGAGGCGGTGGTTACAGTGATTTACCCTTCATCGAGAGGCTTGGGTTGGTTAAGGGTTCAACCGGTGGCTGGAGATTCGCCCAAAGCCCGTTCCAATCACTGTAGGCTATTTGTTTCCGAAGTATCATTTCATTAACCAATCATGCCCAGAATCATAGAAGAGCAAAGGATTGGGAAGCAGTACTCTCGAGGGGTGATACTCGGATTTTGCAAGCACAAGTGGAGCTGGGGGGCTAGGAGGATAGGAGGATTGGAGGACTTCCAGATCAGATTCCGATAGAATCGGATCTCAATCCCTTACTTTTACCTTTCCTTCAGATAACCACGATATCATGAAACCGCCAACACTGTGGTTTCATCGAAAGTCCCAAACCCAACAAAAGAAGATCCCTTCCTTCCTCACCCCCAAAAAAGAAAAAGGAAAGACAGTCGACAAAAAAATCACCACGAAACCATCCTCGAACTTTTCCCCCCTCTTCTCAGCACAGCTCCGGACCGGTCCAATTCTCAACCAAACCCAGTCCAACAGCCACCACGACAATAAAAAAACCTTCTCGACGTTTCGAAGAACGTCAAGGGAAGAGAAAAGAAAAATAAATCAGCCCGTTCATTCCGATATCGCACCGTGCTCCAATCCTCGAGTACTCCGGTACGGAACCCATCTACGAGTGACGCACTATGACGATACGCCTAGTGATCAGGACTAACCCGACTCAGCATCGTATCGAACAAAAGCTCCATGCGCATGGGATATTTAACCAATCAAATACACAATCACAGGACAAGTAGGGTGGTGCAAAAACATAATTGAGATTCAGTCAAAGTTACCAGATCTTTGGGTACCTATTTAGTCGAGCTAAGTGCTGAAATTGACCAACGGGGAGCGTAGTAGGTACATAACCCCTTCTATCTCTCACGTTACCAATTCGATAGAGAGAAAAGCATTGGGGAACTTAACTAGCTGGCTACCCAGCCAACAATGGTAGTCTCACCGGCATGAGTACTTTTTTTCATTCGCAAAACGGATATAAAAAAATTCGAAAATCCGAACAGCTAAAAAAAAAAAAAGTATGGTAACATAACATGTATGTACAATTCATCAGGGCTAACTTTACTCTCTCTTTACTCCTACTTGCAACCAAGTAACCAATCAACTGCCTACGTCCACAGTGCCCGAGTGCAAAGAAAACACCTCCCATCATCATCGAGTCGATGGGTTCCAACACAGATGAACAAATCAACAAGGCACCCGCCCGACTGGGCCAGACCATTGAGTATCGCAAAGAGAGCGCGCACAATCGATCGATCGGCAAGGGGTAACCTACGGTAAGAAAGAAAAGAAAGGAAGGAAGGAAGGAACACCACCCAGAATCAGGGGGTATACATGAAATTGAAATCCATCGTGGGAAATTGGGTTCGGAGTTTTCCACATCAACAATCTGTATGCGGTCAGCTGGTGGTTCGTGTGTCACACGTACCCACGGTACCTATCGGGCCGTGAAGCACTGTACTTGAGTACTGTCAGGTGGAGTACCCCGCAATGCGGGCATGGGAGATCACTCGCTGGCAACGTCAATGGCGTCCACGCGAGAGGGGGAGTGGAAGAACGGAAAGAAGTGAGGTGAGGTGGTGATGGGACGAACAGGATAAGGTAGAGTGGAGAGTGGAGGACATGAGGGAGGGAGGGGAGGGTCAGAGGGTTGTTCGTTCGCTCGCTCGCTCCCTCACCTGAAGAGAAAGGTTGAAGAAAAGAAAAAAAGAAGTTCAATCAGATCAATTGATGAGCTGTTCTGTTCAGATGAAGGCAAGGACAAAGCTAAATTAGCCTACTTCTTTTTAAAACCTACGTACATACGTACACACTCAGCTCTACCCTTAATGCCTCGGATTTATGAAATTCGAAACGTCTTTGAGGATCGAACGAATGGTGGTTTGTTGATTCTGTGACTGGCTACGGTAGCTTGTCTGTCTGTCTGTCGCTTGCTCTTCTACTTTGTCAATCTGGATCTTTTTTTTTTCCCTCTCTTCCCCCTCCCTCCCCCTTCCAAGCGCCTTCTACACTTTTTTCCTTTTTTTCCCTTTTTTCCTTTTTTCCCTTTTGACTTTCTCACAGCGCTCAGACCATCCCCGCTGCTTTAACGAGTCCACTCACGACGAGTTACTGGATGGGAACGGACAGGTCATGACAAAGTTACCCAGGCGCGCGCGACCTTGCCAATAAGGGTTTTCCACCCCCGCACCCTCACACAACCAACCACCCACAACACCACCGTGCGACTACAGGCATGCTTCCCCACAACGGAATAATAAGCCACATTTACATCCTACTCGTAGGCGGCCTTTCTCACGGCCGCTCACTCGAACAGCGCGTATTCATACCTATTTCTGCCGGCCAGCCAATGGATCAACCAACCAGCCTATCCTATCCTTTCCTTCCTATCATATCAGCTCTCCCCCCCCCCGCGTCCTCTCTTTTCCCGAACCCCGAACCCAAGCATTGAGATATTAACCAAGCAGAGGTAGACATTAGACTACAGTGCACCCAATCTTTCTTATGTCGCCCTCTCTCCCGACCGGGACTTTCATCGACGCTCTCCCACTTCTCCTTCTCATACTCCTATGATCCAATTCCTACCAGCTCGGGTTTCTCCACATGTATTCCCTCCGCCCCATAACGTCAGAAGTAAAGAAGGAAAGGGGAGGGAGGGGAGTGAGCCCCCCCTTCCCGGTCTTCAAAATAAATGTTATAAATCCACCTGCACCAACTGCAAGCATGAGACGAGGATAGGTTAACATGCGCCCGGCAGGCAACAGGTAGCTACTGTCGCTAGGTACTCGTATCATAGGTAAGGTAAGGTAGGTTAGGTTCGAGCGGAAACAAAGCGCCTGCATACCAATACATCCACCACGGTCGAATAGCACCCGTGGATATCCACCCATCTCCATCCATCCATCCGTTTCTCATCCCCGCAAAGAACGGTACAATACAATACAACTACCACTAAGCTACATTTCCCACCCACCCCTCTTTCCCCTTTTCCTCAGGGTTCTCGTGTCATAAGTAAGCAACTTGGACAGCCAATCATAACAAACGGATCAAAATGGTGGCCTGTCCTTTGCAGCCTTTTATTAATTTATCTATCTATCCTCCTATCTGGCTGGCTGGAGTTAGGATAGCACTGTATGATGGGAAAGGGGGGGAGAGGGGAAGGAAGAAAGGGGGGGGGAGGGGGGGTTTCCGTGTTGTATGGCACTCGGATATGTATGAATGGGGATATCTGCGGTGATGGTGCAACCAGGGCGAATACTTTTTCAAAACAGATTGGTATTTTCATCCCAGTTACAATATGCACAACTACCTCATTGAATGACGGAGGTGGAGAGTTGAAGACAGTGTCTGCCTACTTGTACCATACCGGAAAGGGTACAATACTGGTTTCGGTGGTGTAGTACGGTAGGTTAGGCTTCAACTTCCTTTGTTTGGATTACCGTACCGTGTCTTCTTCACTCGACTCCGCTTTTTTTTCTTTCTTTTTGCAAAGGTGGTGGTGGTGGTGTTTTGTTTTTTTCACTTCCCTTCCTTGAGACTCCAAGGGTGGTATTTCTTTTACGGTACCGGAGGTGGAGATAGTCGGGTCTATCAGAGCACGGCAATGTACCGGTGTTGACTTCATTCCGCGCTTCGAGCACTGTACCGTGCCGTATCTATAATATATACTGTAACTCGAGCGCTGTTGATCAAACATGTGGTGCTAGGAGCGAATGAAAATGAGCCTCATATCATAATATATACTGTGATGAAATGCCGAAACCATAGACTAGAAAAGACAAAAGAGAAAGAAGCAGGAAGCAGGAAGCAGGAAGCAGAGCTCTTCCCTCTCAACTTACCTACAGCACTTAACTTTCCCCATCCAGTAAAATGTAAATAATAATAATATCATACTAAACTTGTTTTTCTTTCTTTTTTTCTTTCCTTTTACTACACCGGTGTTCCCAGCTTCATTCAGCCGCTTACCGTATGATACCGCACCATTCTTCTCGCCCCCCCTCCCTCCTTTGCCTCCTTGCCTCCTGCCCGGTTATCAGACCATCCAGGTTCTTATCAATTCAAAAGAATACCGGTATGGCAGGAGTCCCAATTTATCCGTCAGGTTATGAGATGTGATACTGCACCATTCCACCACCACCACCATCATCATCACCACCACCACCACCGGGAACAACAACAACAAGCACTCGGCTCAACAACATTTTTGACGTAATCCACTTCCGGGTACTCGCCGTCGTTGTGCAATCCAACCCACTCAGCGAGCCAGCACCCGGCCCCAAGTACGTACAGTTATATACCGGTACCGTGCCGGTACTTGAAAATGGGATCCTCTATCTATCTCGTCATGTCTTACGGAAACCGGGAAAAGCGTAACATGATGAACCGCTACCGCTGAATGGAGCGATAGCCGGTAATCTAATCTACTCTACTTGTACCAACTAACTAAACTTACTATATACCGGTATTTATTTATACTCGAGTCTTCTTTCCCTCTTTTTTTTTTTACTGATACCGGTATGTACTACTGTACGAGTACGGTACATTGCTACCGGTATGTGAAGCAAGATAGGTTACGGTAATTAAAGAAAGAGAAGAGAAGGGAGAAAGAAAAATAATGATATTATGGATCACTTCATTCCCCCCCCCTACACACACACACACACCCTCTACTACCAACGAACGGACCAACAAAAGGACACGGATATCAAGTCAAGATAAGCTATGATTCACCTCCTCCCCTCCCCCCGTGTCTCAAACTCCTTACCTGCTTGCCTTCCTCCCTCCCTCCCTCCCGTGCGCCTACGCAATGTAACACGAGGGAAAAAGCCAAACCCTCTTTCTTTCTTTCTTTCTTTCTTTCTTTCAAGCTGATGTCGCAATACACTATGGTACTACACTACCGTATTATCTTGAATATAAGAGAATCGCGCTAAGAGGTTATGTTAAGGTTTAGACACCGCCTCACATCAGTATTGGGTATGTTATGTTGCCGATGATTTTCTAAGACAGAAAATAGGGAGAAAATTTGGACCTCACGGTCCTCCCCTCTGTAAAGTGAGATGGCTGGAGAGAAGAAATAGGATAAAATCACGCAAAGAGATGTCTTAGCTTTAATATGACATCTTAGCGCGATTCTCTTGTATTCAAGATAATACGGTACCGGTACTTACTTTAAATACCTACCCCGGCGGGTACAGTAACTGCACTCAATGTTTCATTCAGGGGAAAATCCTCCCTCCCTCCCTCCCGGGAAATAAAAAATGGGAGCAGATATTTATGATATGATAAGTTGAAATCGTATGGTACGGTACAGTAGTTAATATATCAGATAAGGAAATAAATAAATAGATAAATAGATAAATGAGCGGGCGGCATGGATGGATGGATGGGAGATAGGTGGATTGATTGATGGGATGAAACAGTTGCCCTCCCTTATCAGGTAGATCCTCACCCCCTTCTGGCAAGGAAGGGGTGTAAGAAGAAAGAGAAAAAATCAAAAAAAATCATCCGAGCCTAAGATAACTGGTACATGCTTGGTTCGTGACGGTGATGATGATGGTGATGGTGATGATGATGATGATATTGTACTTTACTGTACAATACCGGTTGCCTGTGCGCTGCCTATGCGTGGTATGGTAGTATGTACTCGAGTATGTATGTGCGTACGGTACGCGGGGTAGAGCGTTAGTGCAGGCTATAATGTGCAGAGTAAGTAAGGTATATGCTGGTCAAGGGGTGAACGACTTTTTTGCGAAAAAACGCCCACGGGTGCACATTGCACAGACAGACTGCCGCGCCTGGTGGTATCAGGTGCGCGCGCACCCGTACGTACCGTGCAGTTGTTTTGTTTTGTTTATATTGTTTTTCAACGGCTACAGTGCAGGGAAACGAAATTCCAAGCAGCACTGTACAGTACGGTACATTCACGTATAATGCGAGGGGAGGGGAGGGAAAGGAAGGAAGAAAACGAATTCCGTAACATTATCGTGCCGGAGCGGAAACGTTCGAGTATTCGTACCGTAGTAGCAGACGTGGTATCGATTATGGACTGGGGGGGACATAATCTATTTTGTTTATTTAGATATTCATTTATTGGGGCTCCCGCCCTAAATATCCAAACATGACAAAAGTAGTAATGATTATCGAACCGCGCACCTATCGGCGCAATTCAGTAGACCAGCGAATCCCGGGCGGAGAAGAAACGGGGACGGACCCCGGATGGGAGAGAGGGAGGTATTGTGTGTACGTATATCAGCCTATTACCCGTATGCGATACCGAATGAAGCGGCTGCGTGATAATAATAGGCTGGTATTCGAGGAAGAGAGGAGGTGGTATGCAAAACGCTGTGCTTGGTTCTCATATGGTGCGCTATAAGGCAGATAGATAGCATTGGTATGATACTCATACTGGCACTCGTATAGACAGAACTAGAATTCATCACCCTTGGAATGAATAGATGAATGAATGGAAGGATAAACCCCTCAACATCCAAAGAACAAGATGGTGGAAGCGAACTAAGAAGGGAGAATGAAAAATTTGAAAAATTTCAACGAATCAAAACAAAACAACGACAGAAACGTCCATTGGCCAACTTCTGCGGCGAAGGCAGATATAGATGCCTTATCAAAAAGGGAAAGAAAAAATGCAAAAGGGCATTTCGGAGAAATGATATATCCGACAAAGAGAGGAACCGGCTCAACTTGTAAGAACTGTTTCTGAAAGAATGACAAGAACGAAAAAGATAAAAAGGAAAAAAGAAAGATATAAAAAAAGGAGTCGCGACACAACATAAAAAGTGTATTCTCTTTGCAAGGGTCCAAGGGAGCATTATGATAGCAGTAAATCATTTATTGCATGGCACACCAAAGCGGCCTGCTGTAAGTATGCACAAGATTGGAGCAGATTTCGAATCTTATCTGCACGTTTGTATTGCCGGAATCCTTGTATCATATCTCACTGGGCGGCATATTCAGCTTTTCCTCTCACCCTCCCTTCTCCCCTTGCGCACGCGGTCCCTCCCCTCGTCTCTGTTGGAGCTAGATATATACCCTTTCACATTCCGCCCTTGCCCTGCTGCTGCTGCCGCGCCAGAGCCTGCTCAATAACCCCCTTGCTAATCCCCGGCAACTCACTTGCTCCGTTAGTATCCTTGACCACCGAATAACGGATAGGTGGATCCATGACGCCAGGCCATATGTCGACCGGCAAGAGGTGACCCCGTTCCTCCTTGAATGCCTCTCTATCTGCCAGATCATCTGCAAGACACCAAAAAACTGCCGTCAGTTCCACACAAAATCTCGGGATTCGGGATATGAGAGGAAAAGAAAAAAAAAGAGCTGCAAGGGCGATAAGATCTAAAACACCAATCAGACATGGGAGGGTGTGTGGCTAGTGACAAAAAAGTAAAAAAAGCAGCAAAGAGATAGGATGCAGGTTCCAGGGCAGGTAAAAAGAGGAAATTCACCATCGTAGAGCACTTGTAGCTTCTTCATAGCATCTCGAATGATAGTCTCCATTCGGACAGAAATGCCTTTCCTTCTGCCGACCTCTATTACCATAGCATCGTAGGCGCTTATGAAGCCTTCGTAGAATTCACCCAACTGCCAGAGTTCATCCAATCTATCCTCCATGCCCCTTGCATACCCTTCCTGCTGTGTCTCAAATTCCCGCATGCGTTCCACATACGAGCCTAGATTTACCTGGAACTGTTCAAAAAGCGCAAATGTAGCGTAGGTATTATGGCGTAACATGTTCAGTTCCTCGAGTTGCCCCAAGACGTGTGATTGAATGTTTTCCATATCATTATATCTTTCTTTCAATTCGGTGACGACATCGTCCACTTCCAATGCGTCTTTCTCAAGAACCCTGTACATCTCTTGTTTCTCTTCTGGTGACATACTCTCCGCCATACCTATCATTCCACCTTCTTGATTATGATTTGTAGTGGGCTCAGACTGCTTTAGTGCCTCACAACAACGATCATAATGTCGGGTCAAAGCTTCGAGTAGCCCTGCCATAGCCCCCGCCTGCTCTTCTAGGGCGTGTATCTGGGGCCTTATGGATTCACTAGTGATTCGCCCGCCCTGCGCATTATTGGATGCGAACTCTGTAAGGTTGTTGATCGCCGTATCGAGCTCTGAGATATCCCCACTAAACTCAGTTAAAGACGTCAACAGCTCGTCGTGAGATTCCTAGGTGACGAGCGCTCGCTTTAGTAAGCCAATGATGTCGAAGGGGAAGGAAATTGCATAATAGAGGGAAAGAGTGATTGGATGCATCTTTGTGCACCCTGTAAAAGTCAGAGATCGGTGCATCCACATACCTGCACTTGGTCGATCAAATGCCGCAATCTTGACTTAAGGTTCTCAATCCCCTCATCGTCGACAAAATCATGCAATGTCCGAGGCCTTGTTGTCGTTGGAGTGGATTCTTCGCCTTCCGGATTACTTGGAGGATTGAATGCGGGATCAACCACTGACTTCCGGAGCACCCCCAGTGTTTGATTGAGCCTAGCATCGGCATTATCTAGGTCTGCAACAATTTTCTATACAGCCATTACGGCCTGAGTCAGCCTTGTGACACCCGATCTAAGGTTAAAGTAAAAAAACGAAACACCACTCTTTCGTCATCCGCAATGAAGATGAGCAATGGCCATGCAAACCATCACTCCCCAATCCAAGAAACTTATCACCCCACTCAATCCCTGCAACCGAGGACAGAAAAAGGATGATAACAATACAAAACTCTCCTAGATAGCTAATCTAGGGCGAACCGCGGCGCCCCCATAAACGACAGATAGCAAAAAAAGAGAAAAGAAAAAGAAAGAAGGTTGGACAAACCTCGAAATCGCTCTTGGAAGCTTCCCGAACCGAGTGCATCATCTTGTTCACCCTGATAGCAATCAAGAGCTGGTCTTGCAAAGCGTTTCGTAAGAAGAGACATTTTGAAGAGATAATGGCCGCTTCCTGCAAGGCCCCTCTTGCGGAATCCACCAAGGAGTTTGCGCGAGCACACAAGGCCACGGAGGCCAAAGAACGTTTAGCATCGAGAAACCAGTTCGTCAGATCCACAGACTGGGGGGAAGCTCCTGCAGCTCCAACCGCTGCCTGAGAGGCGGAAACGGGCAAGGACTGGGGGGATGGCGACGATGGCGACATGATGGTCGATTATGAGCAGCAGAGTACCTTACGGCCGAGAAAAGAGGTAGGGGTTCGTTGGCTCTGTATGGTCTGCGAGAGGAGATGATGATGACTTCTTTTTCCTCGGACTATGGAGTTCGCTCAAGATCTCTCGTGGATGTTTATAGCTCAATAGCTTCAGGAGAGTCAGCACAGAACCTTTCGTGTGATTTTTTCTTCTTTTCCTTGAATAAAGTATAACTTGAGATAGCTCTCGATTGAAGCTTAGCTAGCTAAATTAATTGTATTGAGGCTGTAACGATCCTTGCATGGAGAGGAGGGAGGTAGTGGGTAAAAAGGTCCTGATGGGAGATAGACTCCGAGATACAAACAAGGCGGGGAGAGCTGGACACGGTAAATTGTACGAGATTTTTATTATTTTTTAATTCTCCGCCGTGGATTCTTACTCGTCTCGTTTATCGGATTCCCCAGAGCTCTGAGAATGTTGTACTTATCTTTCCCGTTCGGGGACGTCGAGATGAGGATTTTGTCCAGAAAAGAAGTTCCTGTAGCGAATGGTGCAATCGCCGTCAAAATGATGAGAACCTTCGAGGTAACGCTCCCAGCCTGCGAAGAGAAAACCTAACCCAGCCAAGCTGTGCTCCACTTCGTTAAAAACTCAACACCGGGCCACGACTCAAGCTTTCTGAAGAAGACGTATGATATTACAGGGTGATAATTCTTCCCTCCAGATATCGTCTCCCTTCGTCTTCATCCTCCGACAAAAGCGACATCTGCTCTTCTCTTCTCTCTTCTCTCTTCCCTTGCAACACGTTGTTGACAGGGCGGGATAGCAGTCATCTTTATCACATCTTGCTTTTCTCTGCCCCCCACCAAAAAAGCGTCGCAGGGACCAACCACCACCCACTCCTTCCAAGCGATCTCATAACGTCGCACAACCCTGGTTGGGCGCCACAATCCAGCTCTTCACTTGACAAAATGACGGTGCACACCCCATCCTCCACCGCACCTCCAAAACTGCTACCGCCACGACTCTCCTCACCTCTCACGCGCACTCCCACACCACTGTCCCTGAAAAACGCTTGCGAAGACTTCAGCGCTCCTACGCCCTCTAAAAAGCGAAAAATTTCCTCCATTTTCAATTCTGATACCTGCACCGGGGAGATGGGCGAGAGTGAGCCAGAGCTTTTTGCCCCTGCTATACCAGCGGATACAGCCGAGAACGTTAAAAAGGGCGTCGGACCTTTTTTGTCGAAGCACATCCCGGAACAATACGCGCCTCAGGGACCGCGTGGTCAGCAGGATACACAGCAAGATGAATCCGAGAAGGGCAACACAAAGTATTGTTATCGGCATAGGCCCGATATCAAATGTAGACGGCGGGCAGACGAACCTACTATGGAACAGTTGCAAAAGGTATAAATAAAAATATCAATGGGTCTTTTTTGGACCTGAGAGCGAAGGAAGATTTGAGCTAATCGCACAAAAAGCAAATGGAAACACTGCCCACTGCGGACCAGCAAGCAATTTCGCACGTTTGGTCGTTATTCTCCGCTGCGCCGGCAACCCATAGGAACATGATGCTACAAGGAATCCTAGCACAATGCTGCTTTCCTCAACTTTCCTTTATATCTGCTGCCCTTAGCACCTTAATCCGCATCGACTTCTTGACCGCACTTCCTCCCGAAATCGCTTTCAAAATTTTATGTTATTTGGACACTGCATCTCTATGTAAGGCTGCGCAAGTCAGTCACCGATGGAGAATGCTAGCAGATGATGACGTCGTATGGCACAAGATGTGCGAACAACATATCGATAGGAAGTGTGACAAGTGCGGATGGGGGCTACCTTTACTGGAGAGGAAGAGATTAAGGGCGACGAAAAGGCAAATGGAATTAAGAGCAAGGGAACCTGGCTTGATATTTACGGCTAGTATCACTGTCGGGACAAGCCTGCTCAATATTCACGGGAAACGCTCAACGGACAACGGTTCTGAGGATGTTGAAATGACGCCGAGCTCGCCGGCGAAGCGACCTTGTCAGCGCCCCGAATCCGAAGCCGTGCCTCCCCCATCAAAAACCCGTCCTTGGAAAGATGTTTACTCAGAACGATATAAGGTGGAATCGAACTGGCGTCGGGGAAGGTGTACTAAGAAGGTCTTCCAGGGCCATTCAGACGGAATAATGTGCCTACAATTCGACGACAACATGCTCGCGACCGGCTCCTACGATCGCACTATCAAGATCTGGGACATCGAGAGTGGGCAAGAGATCCGAACCCTGGTGGGACACGATCTGGGGGTCCGTGCGCTGATGTTCGATGATCAAAAGCTTATTTCGGGCTCTCTCGATAAAAGCCTAAAAATATGGAATTGGCGAACAGGTGAATGCATATCAACATTGCGGGGTCACGCAGCCGGCGTGATATGTGTCCACTTTAATGAGAATCTGCTCGCATCCGGTTCCATAGACAAGACCATCAAGATATGGAATTTTGCCGATAAGAGCTGCTTCGCGCTTAAGGGGCATACAGACTGGGTCAATTCGGTGCGACTGGACTCCGGTTCCAGGACAATTTTCTCCGCATCAGACGACCAGACAGTGAGAATGTGGGATCTCGATACAAAGGCATGCATAAGGGTATTCGAAGGGCATGTTGGCCATGTCCAGCAGGTGATACCTCTACAACTTCTAAACCATCAATCCCAGAGAGGAGGAGGGGCGGCGGCAGAAGGAGAAGATTCCTCCTCTTCTCTAGCAAAACCCCAGATCCCCCCATCACACCACCACCCCACCCACCCATTGGAAGAGTACCGAGAAGCAAGCGTCTCGGATCTGCCTGACCGGCCCCGCGCTCGCGCGCCTCCACCGAAGCAGATGATCACGGCCGCGCTCGATTCCCAAGTCAAGTTCTGGGACGTTGCCACGGGAAAATGCACCAAGACGCTGTTTGGCCACGTCGAAGGCGTGTGGGCCCTGGCTGCAGACTCCCTCCGAGTAATATCAGGTGCACAGGATCGAATGGTGAAGGTCTGGGATGTCCGCACAGGCCGCTGTCAGCGCACCATCACCGGCCACTCTGGCCCCGTGACGTGCGTCGGTCTGAGCGACTCCAAGATGGTTACCGGCGGGGAGGATGGCGAAGCTAGACTATACTGCTTCAAGAGCGAGGGCAGCAGCGCCAAGGGCTGGACCACCCCACCTGAGATGGTCGGCAGCAGTGATTCTGGCAGCGCCATTGCGTACTCTGACGGTCAGGCCGAGGATTATTATGATGGTAATGAAAATTCTGGGTAATGGATGGATTTGATTCGATCACGACCTCTCCTCCTCCTCCAGGCACAACACCTGAACCACCCCGACCCGTCGACACTCAGTCGTCACCTTAAGCGCCATCCATCTCCGTATTTTCCCATTCTCTTTTGTCCAAAGAGGGGCCATTCTCATTAGCATTGCTATTATTTCTCATTATTCTTTGCGCGGTTTAATTTCCCTCTTCCCTTTCTGTCGTCGATCCGCCCGCTTCCCTTCTTCCATCCCACTTTATTGCATCTCCACCGGCACACAAGAGAGCAAAGGGGACTCGCCCATCATCGACAGGGTAGTTGCCACGGTTATTGATCCTTTTCCCATTATATCCTCTAGAGTCGAGGTATTGATTATTCTCCTTTATTGCTTTTTGGCGGCGGAAAATGGGATTTTTCAGGTTTTGTTTTGTTCGGGCTTCTATCCATCCAGTGAGCAATGTTTATATTGAAATTGTTTTTTTCTCCCTTCCTGTCTCTTATCTTCTCCACCCATACCTTCAAAACAAAAACACGCTTGATTAGAATTCCCTCTCTTTCTCCTCGAGGCGCATGGGGTTTCTTGTGTGGGGTTTATTTATTTATTTTATTGTTGCACGGTATGATGTTCGTACATGACATGACAGACTTGAGGTATGATAGACAAATTCCCAATAGGCTCGTTTCTATCGTAATCTGCATCTCTCCCTCTCTCTTTATTTATTCCTCTTTTTGAATAGAAATAAATTATCCACCGCCCTGTCCCCTCATGAGGCTTCAATTCCTTGTTCATGTCATCTTCCAGTAATGCGCGGGGTGCATAAAGTGGAATGCAGGTGAGATCGCTATGAGAAGGAGTTACTGTATATACCCATGTTTTTGTTTTGGAGGGGGGGGCTCCTGTTCTTTTTTAGGAGTGTTTTTTATATGTGTGATGTGATGGTTCAATCCAACTCAGTTCATTCAGGTAAGGTTCGTATGACGAGCAGTATTATTATTTTCTCCTTCCTTCCTTCCTTCCCTTCTTCCCTTTTGCCCTGCCAGGTTCATCGGAAAGCGCCAGAGGGGGGTCCCTGCATGAGGTTTTTTTATTTTATTTTTTAATTCGGCTCCTTCTTTATTTTTGTTGATTTGATGCTGTCGGTTCCCTCTCGGTTTGGTCTATTCTTCATCTTTAATTTTTTTCCCTCCCTCTTCCTTTCTTTCTTTCTTTCTTTCTTACTTTCTTTCTTTCTTACTTTCTTTCTTTCCTTTTTCCCCACAGCGTTATCCCCCCAGCCATGCCCCCGGTTTACTTTTTTCGCGGCAAGGAACTAAACATTCAGCCTTCCTCTGCTCCACTGGTCGACAAGCGGGATCACCCGCCGAATCAGGACTGGCATCGTGAATGTGAGGCCCGGTTGGTTATTGTAAGCTGGTTCGCTGGGCAGTGTTGAATTGGTTGGCTGGCCGACTGACTGACTGGCTGGCTGTACTTGTATGTATGCATGTCCAGCCAGAAGAGCTACGGTACGAGTCGAAAGAAATGGCCAAAAAGTAAATATAAAAAAAAAAGGTTGAGAGAGAGAGAGAGAGAGAGAAAAGGAACAGCAAAGCACAGCCCAGCTGTGCTTTTCCAGGAATCCCATACGGTAAAGGAGAAAAGAGAGATGGCGAAAAAAACTGATGGGAGGATGAGGCGAATTGTCTTTTGCTTCTTTCATTCCCCCAATGGAAAAAGAGAAAAAAAATTCACTGCCGTTTCATTCGTCCTCAACCAATTTTGTGTGTTGGTAGAACTATCGGTATCGATAGTCCGATGAAGGTCAAGATTGTAATTTGGCCATCCGGCTCATCTTAGCAAAAAAAAAGGAAAGAAAGAAAAGAAAGAAAGAAAGAAAGCCCAGTGGCCCCTTGCTTTGGACCGAGGTTCAACTCTCTATTTTCTCTGTTGTTGCCCCGGCACTGCACCGTATCTGTGCCGTAGGTTATTGAGTGAGATCCTCTCAACCCCACAGTCGTACGAGACGAGACCCCAACTGCAAGGCAACACAACAATAACAATCACGAGGGGAGAGGCAAGGAGTGAAGGAAGGAAGGATGCACCTTGTTGTACCCGAGACCTAGATACACAGTTACTGTAGGAAAGAAGTGAAGAAAAAAAGTGGGAATCTCAGGTTCATAGGCACGCCAGCCAAACTAATACAGTATCCCATTCCGTAGGTCAATTCAATTCAATCCACTTCAATTCAATTCAGATCGTCCACCCCCCTAGGGATCGGGCTGCCTACCGGCATCCATAGGTGTAAGCATTGAATCAGAGTGGGTGTGGTGGGGGGAAGGGGAATGTGAAGAGGGGGGGAATAGGAATAGGTACCTCGTGAGTATCCTCGCTGCGGAATAGTGATGATAATCTACAAACGGTTGACATGGAAATTTGAATCTCCACCAAACCTTTCAAAAAGTGAGACAAAGGGGGGCTGGTGGATGCCGGGGGGGGGGATATAGGGTTAGAAGTACTCCTACAAGCATGAGTAGCACATATATGATAATAGAAAACGGAAATAGAAGGGGAAGAAGTAGAAGAAGGGTTTTTGTTTGGTATTACATAGTTGAAAAAGGTAAGGTACTGTACGCTTCGTACTACAACCACACACACACAAACATGCGGGGATGAGGCGAGCATGCCCGCGGTTTCCACTGAAACAAAAAGGGAAACTTTCCCAGAGGGAGAGAAGAAGAAGAAGAAGAAACCGAATGTGCAGGTAGTTTTTAGGAAACATCCTATCACAGACATTCCTTTCTCACATCGCAAACCCAGAAACCAAAACCGTTTCTTTTAAAAACTACTAACCTCCCGCTCCCCCGCTGCAGGATCCTGACTGTATCGTATCGTACTAGATCCCGCGTCGTGGTACCGTAGTTCCAACCCCAAGGAAAAAACGTTTCCCTCTGATAGAATAGAAAGAAAAAAAAGAAAAAAAAAGAGATTTCCCGGGATTTGTTTAGTTCCAACTCAAATCTTGGAACCAAATTTATTTTTTTCTTCCCTGTTGCGTGTGTGTGTGTGTGTGTGTTTGACCGTTTCCTCCTTGGGCATCCTCTGGTTTGTCAATTGCGCTTTCTTTTCGTTTCGACATACCGGATCGTAGCCCTGCTCTTGGTATATATTATAAAAAAGTAAACACGAGGATTTTACTTTTTTCCTTCCTTTTTTCCTTTGCTCTCCCAACCAATTCGCCTCCGCTCGCTCATCCATCGGAAATAGGGCACGTACTGTGCTAATTCCAGAGACCTGTAATAAATCTGTTTCCGGGACTCACGTTCCGCATTGTGTGCGACGATGACTGCTGGTCGGAATTATAACGCGGGGTGGTGGTGGTGGTGGTGGTGGTGGTATGTGGCGGTGCAACAGTTGCAACTTCTATTCCCGAGTTCGCTCGCGCATGCTGAGAAGTCCACCTCACTTCCCTCCTGTGGGGGTTTTGTTGGGAGGGGCAAAGGGGAAGAAAGGAAGATGGTCAGGCAGAGAACGCACACAAGTACCTCCAAGCCCGGTATCCAGTCAAAAAGGAACATGAAATTCCCCAAAGGCAAAAGTTACGTAAGATCCTCCGAGACCCCAGAGTCCGGTAGACTGTTACCAGTTACTTACTACGATAACCGGTCCACTAGAGGGAACAACAGGCGAACAACGAAGAAGAAAAAAACACGGCCCCTCGCCACAGATCGTCAGTCCATCGGCTAGTTCTTTATTATTATTCCGAAAAATCAATGCGTTCCGTTATCGTTCGTCAGCTCAAAGAAAATAAAAGAAAATAAAAGAAAAGGAGAAAGAGAAAAAAATCAGCATGATGGTGATGATGATGATGCCTTCTCCCACCACCACCAAAAACCCCCCGTGTCCTCCCGAAGGGACGAATTGAATCTCGTACTTTCCGACGATGACAATTATTGGAGGAAGAAGCAAAAGTGAAAAAAAATAAAAAATGGTTGAATCCCAAAACCGCCCAATCAATTCCCTTAGCGCTAGATTACGGGCGTCTAAGTATCTTTTTCTTCCTTTTTTTTTTGTTCCCTTTTTTCTCTTCTGCCTGACTGCCTGACTACCTGCCTGCCTCCTCCCTCCCTCCACGAAACTACTGTAAGCCCTTTTCCCGAACATCGGCATTCCACGAGCACGATCAATTAATTTCGCAAATTATTCGTTTTACGAATTGGTCTGCTACGGGTACCTTACATGTGGTTTCCTTTTTGCGAACCAGCAATTCGTTGCGAATAACCTGAAATAAATATATTTATCTATTACAAATAGTCAGTTAGCTATTAATTATAATTTCAATCAATTGACCAAGTCCAAGTAAGCAATTGCGTTCTCCGGTATATATACGGTAGGTAATCCAGACTACGGTAACTAGTTATCGTGAAGGAGAAAGAATAAATAAAAATAAGAATATTTCGATACGATACCGGCGCGGCAGGACCATGGCCATGCTGTCCTTTCTCCAACGGGTTTGATGATGATGATGACAACAATTAAGTTCCAAGTCCAAGTTTAACAACGCACCAGGTCATTCCCGCAACTTGACCCCGAAAAGAAAAGAAAAGAAAAGAAAAAAAGCTACAAGTGCAAAGTATCGTATAATAAGTTACAGTTACGGTATGTATGTACACAGCGTAAAGTTTTGAATAAGGGGAAAGTTGCAAATATGGGGAGAAAAAAAGTCCAGCACATACCCCCCCCCCCCCCACCCCTTCCCCTTCCCACTTCCTTTACCCCATTTCCTAAAAGCCGTCACAAGCTTCTCGACGTGTTGTAGCAGGAGAGGATGAGAAAGGTATCATATGAAAGGGGGGGCGTTAGTGGGTTAGAGGAGACGACGAGAGAGAGAGAGACTGGGGTAGAGGGGGGAGGAGGAGGAGGCGTGGTGCGTGCGTTTCTGCATGCATTTTTGCTGCTTGCTTGCTCTCACCTTTCCTGCCTCAACCTTTTCCATTCGTTGCTGCTCTGGGTTGTCCGTGCGTGCGTGCTCTGCTCAGCAAGCTTGAGAGTGGATTGGTACGGTGCGTGCCGTGGTGGTCTAAGGAAGACCTTACCAGTATCGTAGCTCCTATGTACCGTACGTGCACCGGAGTATCATAAGGCCAGCGACTCTGGATTAACACAAGCCACCACCGCCACCACCATCAAACATCTTGCACCCAAAGGCTCGGCGGGGATATCGGGATGCCGGTAAGTAGGTACAGCATCCCACCGCAGGCTCCCTTCACAGTGTCACCACCGTCATCATCACCATCATCCTACAGTACTCGTACAAAGCCCCAACCCCAACTCGGTACTTACTGTATTCCTGCATCAATGCTTCCCTCCTCCTCCCCCATTCGCCCCCACAATTCCTCCTTACTGTGCTCCTTCCTTCCTTCCTTCCTTCCTTCCTTCCCCCTTCCAATACGCCACAGCACCCCAATCATGCACAATTCCATCATCCCATTCCCCTTCCCAATCCCCCATTCGCCCAGGCAGCCAGCCAGCAAAAAAACCGATTGCATTACTATGGTTAGCGGTAAATTATTGGGTAGGTCAACGTATGATGGAGCAGAGCAGGATTTAGAACTCTCTCCCCTTCCCAAACTGCAAACTGTAACTGTACAAGATCGGGACCATCCATCACGACCGGACCCGGGGGGGGGGGGGGGGGGCGG
>Ga0307517_10000682_pt1 | contig 58380 bp, 28 predicted proteins | sample 23_EM_MG_FD_194515 | JGI IMG/M metagenome (GOLD analysis project Ga0307517, IMG submission 194515) | Populus trichocarpa ectomycorrhiza microbial communities from riparian zone in the Pacific Northwest, United States - 23_EM | ecosystem: Host-associated > Plants > Roots > Unclassified | place... | reverse complement strand
AAAAATCAAATCTGATAGATAAAAATCTCAATTAAAAAAATAATAAGAGAAAAATAAATAATAATAAAAATAAAAAGAATGAAGACCAAAATTTGTATGAAAATCAAATTTTAAGGGATGAAATTAAAAAATAATCAAAACAAAATATAAAACAATCAAAAGATTAAGGATCAAATCTGATATAATTAACAAATAACAATATTTTTTAGAAAGATATTTTAAAAAAATACTTTGTCAAATTTTCATTTGACTGGAAAATATTTTTTATTGACCAACTTATTTAATAGTAAACAAATACAAATAAATTTTAAAAAAAATCACTTTTTTTTAAACAAACAAATCCTTAAAAAAATTATTATATGTGTTTATCCTTGATTTTTTAACAAAAATATATATATATATTTTTACTTCTCTATATTTTTTTCTTTCTGTGTTAAAACACGAACCAAGTTGCAGCAACATAAAAGGTTGAAAGTAGTCTCGAGACCTGTGGTACAATGCTCGAGCTGTTTAATTATTATATATCTCGAGCTCTCAACTTGACAAAGTGGCTCTCCCTATTTCACTCATGATGGTAATTAACAGACACTACTAATTACATGATTGAGTTTACCCTTTTCCCACCTAATAAACAATAATTAATGCAGCAGGTCAAAGTTTGAGAGGTAATTATTAATTAAGTTGTAATTTAAATTAAGGTCATTGACTGGATTAATTAGCATGTATCTTCATCATCAACTTGAAGGTCACTCATTTAGGGTTCTGCTTTTGCAGCTGAGCACAGCACATGTGTAGAGCTTTAAATGCACCCACCTGACTACTATAGTACTGGATGAAGCAATGTTTTCCTTTTTCTCCCCACTTGAATCAATAATCCCTCGTCTCTTTCTCCAGGAGACGTTGTAAGTTGTAGCTGGAGAATGAAAGTTTGCTACTCGACAATTGTGTCCTAAGCATATATATATTAAAAATATAATGGTAACGAGCTAACAACAGAATTGCTTATATCATAGTTTATTACATGCAACAACGTTATGTTTACTCAACCAACGTGGCTACACCATGTCTTCAAAACTAAGGTCAACGAATCTTTATAAGAAGCGATTATCAACTTTAATTACCTTAATTACTAGAAATATAACTGGTATTTGGATTACTCTGGCAGGTTTCAGAGACCCTCTCCCTCCCTCCCTCCCTCTTCTTCAAGGAAATTCCATAACAACCTTCACAGAAAATGAGAGAAATTTATTCGGCAACACTTATGATCTCGTCCATCTTATTCATTGTTTTTCTTGTACAATTGCTTGTGTGCAAGAAGAAGAGCAAGGAAAAGACATCGTACAAATTGCCACCAGGTAGAAGAGGCTGGCCATTGATTGGTGATAGCTTCAACTGGTTCAATGCTGTTGCTGGTTCTCATCCCCCTCAATTTGTTCACCAACAAGTCAATAGGTACAATCTTCTATTCTTAATTACCATATATCGATTATCATTTAGAGAAACTTTACTCCTTGTTTTACATTAATTATGAAGGCATGCTCATGAAATATAGTTGACATGAACAGGTTTGGTAAGATATTCTCATGCAGTTTGTTCGGAAAATGGGCTGTGGTATCAGCAGACCCGACCTTTAACCGGTTTATAATGCAAAATGAAGGCAAATTGTTTCAATCAAGTTATCCAAAATCTTTTAGAGATTTGGTTGGGAAAAATGGGGTGATCACAGTCCACGGAGAGCAACAACGAAAACTTCATGGAATTGCATCTAATATGATGCGTCTAGAGAAGCTCAAGTTCCATTTCTTGGATAATATTCAATTGATTATGCTTCAAACTTTGAACAAACTTGACAACAACCAAGTCATTCTTCTCCAAGATGTTTGCAGAAAGGCGAGTAGTGCTCTAGTACTCTCTCTATATATATAGCAACACTTGACTATTAGAATTAAGGAAAATTTAGGCCATCATGATCATTGGATTAATTACATGTTGTATCAATATTGATACTTGGTTAATGATTTATTATTGTTCAGGTAGCTATTAATCTGATGGTGAATCAACTACTTGGGGCATCAAGTGAGACAGAAATTAACGAGATGGCTCACTTCTTCTCTGACTTTGTCGATGGTTGTCTATCTCTTCCCATAAATATTCCTGGTTTTGCCTACCACACTGCCATGAAGGTAAACTCTGAAATGTTGAGTTTATGGAGTATCATATTATATAATATATGTATATTGTTAGTGATGTAGAGAGTACATGTCATGGCTTGGTAGGCAAGGGAGAAAATTATAAGAAAGATAAACAAGACAATAGAGAAGCACGGGCAAGAAGAGTCATCAGAAGGTAGTAATGGGGTGCTTGGAAGGCTTTTAGAGGAAGAAAGTTTGCCTGATAATGCAGTAGCAGACTTTATTATCAATCTCCTTTTTGCTGGGAATGAAACAACAGCTAAAACCATGCTTTTTGCTGTTTATTTCCTCACTCGGTGTCCAAAAGCAATGCAGCAACTACTGGTACTACCTACTTAGCTATATATTAATTAATTTTCTGCCTAATTATTAGTATTAATCTCCACACCTCCTTCAAGCAATTGTTCATTAATTGTATCCAATATTATACTACGTCATTTATATCATCCATCATCTTCATCTGGTAGGATAAATTTGTTGTTACTTAATTTTATAAACAGGATGAACAAGATAGTATAAGGAGTAATTCTAGTGGAGACGGAATGCTAACATGGCAAGATTACAAAGCAATGTCTTTTACTCAGTGTGTAAGTGATGCGTATGGTAATTGTCCTTAATTAATCCCCTGCTATCCTACCTAATTAATTTCTTCCCACCAGTCACATGCAGTTGGGTCTGATAAACTGTATCAGATCTATTTATTTATTGGATTATTCTGTCGCTGGCACAAATTAAATAGGTTATTGATGAAACGCTTCGACTCGGGGGGATTGCAATATGGCTAATGAGGGAGGCCAAGCAAGATGTGGTATACCAAGGTACATATACTAAGCTCTACCATTACTTTAAAAGTTATTTTGGTTTTCATCTCATACAAATTATGGTAAAAACTTGGGTTTAAAAAGACAGTTTTTTTAAAACTAGCTTTTCTCAAACCGCAAAAGCAAAAAGCTACCACAAAACACACAGTACTACTGGACTGGAATGTCATTAATTAATGTGTTGCAATTTGATTGCAGATTATGTAATTCCGAAAGGGTGCTTTGTGGTTCCATTTCTTTCAGCGGTTCACTTGGATGAAAATTTGTACAAGGGAGCTAGCACTTTCAATCCTTGGAGATGGATGGAGCCTGAAAATCAAGTACTACTTCATTATTATTTTTTACTTGCATATGTTTATCTTCATTTCACATCAGTAGTAGCATAATTACTACTGAAAACGTTGTTTTTGATTAATTACTTGATCTCTTCGACATTGAACAATTAATTAATTAAAAAGGAAAAGAGAAATTGGAGAAGTAGCCCATTCTACTGTCCCTTTGGAGGAGGTGCTCGGTTTTGTCCAGGAGCAGAGTTGTCTCGTCTCCAAATTGCTATCTTTCTTCACTACTTTGTTACTACATTTACGTACGTGATTCCTCCCTCTTTTTTTGAAATTAATCTTACCATAAAAAAAAAAATGTCATTGAACTTAATTACAATTGGTATTTGTGTCTACAACTTTGAAATGGAGGGATGAACAGATGGACGCAGCTCAAGGAAGACAGGATGTCCTTCTTTCCATCAGCTCGCTTGGTTAATGGTTTCCAAATTCGTTTGACAAGCCGCCATCATCTCGACTCAGAATCGTTGTAATAATTGTTTGGAGTGAAATTTCATTTATTTATGTATAATTTTGTTCAGCATGATATGTATTTTTCCTAACCTGTAATTATTTCTTTTTCTTACATGTAAGTAGCTACCTATGGTCTCTGACTACTACTATATACAATATATTACAGCATATCCCCCATTCTTTCCTCATCAAATTCATTAATTATAGGTATGTATGAACCAAATCTTTGATAGTACTAATTAATGAAGTTGATTTCATATAATTGAATTAATTGATTTGTCAAAAGGAATGCCAACTTATTAAAGGAATCCTTCTGCTGCGTTTGTTCGACAAGGTGAAAGGAGTGCCAAAATTAGTTTATTATCTGATTTGCCTAAAAATATCTTTGTCGGGAGAAAAGAATAACACGACAACCCTCAACCATCTGCATATGTTATTGAAGAGCAGGGATGTTCAAAATTGTTTGTGCTAAGTTTTCTAACATGTATGCGGCACCATAGCTTAGGTAGATTAGGAGAACAAAAACACAGCAGCTATAGACCTCCACAAACGCAGTTGCAATCCCTAGAAGCAACTCTCTTCACAACAGAGAAAATCACAGCAGCCTCTATTGAAGAATCAGATCTTTCCCGTGCAAAGAAAAAACACGAGCGCAGCAGTAGCATCTCCGACAGCAGCCCTCAATCACGTCAACAGAGTTCTCCCTTCCACAACATTAGAAAAACACGCGTAGCAGCAGCAACACATATGCTCTGATACCAATTAAGTATTTAACCATGCTCTGATGTTAATTGTTAAAAACACTAAACACACTAATAATTTAATCTCCCAAGATCTTTATATATAGGAAGATTATAGGATAAAAATAAGCTTGAATGATCATATTCCAAAAAGATCTGCATTGATAATTGGAATCATGTAAGCTCTATCTCCATCAACTCTAACTAACAGTGGTCCTTCAAGTTCGACAAGGAAGACAAAGAGCATATAAGAAATTTATGATGTAATATATAAAATCAATCTTGATAATTTTAATATATTTTGCTTGTTTTCGAAAAATGTTCGTATTATATTTCAAGAAGCATACCAAAAAGATAGATGAAAGCAAGCAATAAAAGAGGAGAGCAATTCTATTATAAAAAATAATACATGAAAATTGACAACATTTACAGGACACAATGCAATAGGAGTGAAATGGATCTTCAAGACAAAGAGGAATGCAAAGGATGAAATTAAAAAACATAAAGTCAAACTAGTAGCAAAGGGGTACAAGCAATAATGTGGAGTTGATTATGAAGATGTCTTTGCTCCAGTAGCAAGGATGAAAACAATGAGATTGATGATCTCTTCAGCAGCTTAGAAAAGATAGAAGATATTTCAGATAGATGTCAAGTCAGCATTCTTGAATGATAGCCTTAAAGAAAAAGTCTATGTAGAACAACCAACTGGATTTGTGGTAAAAAAGAAGAAGAAGAGAAGGCTTGCAGATTGAAGAAAGCTCTTTATGAGCTTAAACAAGCACCAAGAGCATGAAATTACAGAATTGATGGTTATCTTTCATAGAAAGGATTTATAAGATTTCCTTATGAACATTTGATGCAGACGAATACTAAACACTGTAAGCTGTACCGCCTATTTTGAATCTTCATCCCTTACCGGCGGCTTCGGAATCCAGTAGCGAGACATAGGTGAAACCGAAAAGTCGAAGTAGAAAATTTTACAAGGCTGAGGAATGCTTGTTTGTTTATATGTTGATGATATAATCTTCATGGGAGATGATCCTACTATGATTTAAGATTTCAAGCAATCCATGGTGAAGAAATTTGAAATGACAGACTTAGATCTCATGGGCTTTTTGGGAATAGAAGTGAAATAGTATAGTGATGGAATCTTCATTTCACAAGCCAAGCATGTAACAAAAATTTTGAAAAAATTTGCTATGGAAGATTGTTATCCTGCAGACAATCCAGTTGAATATGGAACCAAATTAACTAAAAAAGGAAAATGAGATTTAGTTAATCCTACATAATACAAAAGTATTGTGGATGCTTGCGTTATCTAACATGCACCAGACCAGACATATTGTTTAGAGATGACTTGATTGGCAGGTATATGAAAAAGCTAAGAAGTTTATATTTAAAAGTAGCAAAGAGGATCCTATGTTTTGTTAAAGGAACAACAAGTTATGAATTGTATTATTCATCTTCCAGAGTCTTGAAATTATAGGATATAATGACAGTGACTGGGCATGAATTTTAAAAGATAGAAAAAGCACAATTGAATTTGTATTCTTTATGAGAGAAACAACTTTTACTTGGACATCAAAGAAATAATATATTGTTGCATTATCCACACATGAAGTAAAATACATTGTTGCTACTTCTTGTGTGTATCATGTAGGGGTGAGCAAAAAAACCGAACAACCGAGAAAATCGAGAAAACCAAAAAAAAAATAACCAAAAAAACCGAACCGAAAAAAAAAACTGAATTAACTAATTAAAAAATTACAAAAAAATTCTGATTCGGTTTGGTTTCGGTTTCTAAAGTCAAACCGATTAAACCGAACCGAATCGAACCGGTTCAACCAAGCCAGCACTTAAAAAAATAAACAGGTATAAATAGCATGTTTTCCTAACCCTAAACCTAAATTAACTTTCCTCTAAAAACAAACCTAGCCGCCCCCTCCCTTACTCTCAGCATCTCTCCATCTCTCTTTTCCATTTGCTCCCTGCATCTTTACTTTTTTATTCTCCTTCATGCTCCTTTATTTGTTAAGCTCTGCTCCATGCTCCTCCTATTTGAAAGGCACGCCACCATCTTCACTTTTGCAATTTTACTTTTAATTGTTTTATTCCTCCTATAGGAGACATATCCCTCTTTATTTTTGCTTTTAATTTTTTTATCCTTCTTCTTTCTATTTCTCACATAATCCTGTAATTATTGTATAATTTTTCATGCACATGTAACCAAATAAGATTATCATGTTGAACCAGTAAAAGGCTTTTCTGTGCTCTCCTTGATGTTGGTATTGTGAAAACAAAAATTCAAAATCAAGTTTGGCACTCGATGGATGATGAGCAGATGATGATCTATGTAAACTATCTTTTGATCTTCCCTTTGTTTTTTTTTCTAGTCAAATGACCTCTGTTCTTTTCTTTTGTTTGTCATACATGCCCAACCATTTTAAGAAAAAGCCATGTTGAGAAAGCACAGATCTGTGAAAATAAGAACAGATCTGTGAAATTAAGAACAAGACGAAGATAGAATTCCTGAAAAAATATGGTCAGTGAAAAAGCTCAGAATAAAAACTCAATTGAAATAATTTTGGTTTAAATTGGTTTGGAAGGGAAAAAAACCGAACCGAACTGAATCGAATATGGTCGGTTCGAACCGGTTTTCAGTTCGGTTCGGTTCAAAAACTTGAAAAAAAATAATTTCGGTTTGGTTAATTATTTTGGTCCAAAACCGGACCGAACCGGAAATGTTCACCCCTAGTATCATGTAATATGGTTAAGGAAACTAATGGAAAATTTGCAGTAGAAACAGAACGAAGCTACAAGAATTTTTTGTTTATAACAAGTTTACTATAGTACTTGCAAAGAATCCAGTTCATTATAAATGTTTAAAACATATTGTTACTCGATTTCACTTCATTAAAGGACATATAAAAGAAAGAGATGTGGAGTTAGTTCATGTCAAAACTTATGATTAAATTGCTGATATTTTTACAAAATCATTAAAGACTGATGCATTAGTTTAAGAGTGGAGAATGTTAGTTACTAAATTTGTTTACTAAAATTAAGTATATTGAAGTTAATGCTATAATAAATATACATGAAAATTAGAAATACTGTAAATTTAGTATTACTATTAAAGAGTCAAATGTTAATTAAGAATTTGGAGATTGTAAAAGATATATATATATATATATATATATATATATATATATATTGTATGGATTCTGGAAATAAAAGGTGTGAAAATACTATTACTTAATGTATTGTATTCCATCAAAATATATAAGTGTTGTAGCAGAATTGTGAATAATAACCAAACCCTTCCTCTGTCATTTTGTGATAGTTTCTCCAACAGTTATTCCTTCTTGTCCGTGTTGGGAAATGCTCATCTTGCTCTGTGGTACTCTCGGCTTAGCATCTTGAATTTGAGCATTTCAAAGCACCCGATGGGCTTGTTAGGGATCTTGCATATTCGGCTTTGCCTATGCCTGTGATACACGCACTAGAGTGTGGATCAGTCCGGCACCTTGTGACGGTGCTTGTGTCTTCTTTCCGGCCTTCGTTGAATTTGTCTTAGTGAGATCTTATCTTTTCATGGTTTTTTTTTCATTTAGATGGGTCTTTGGTCCAATAACAACAAGTTGTCCGGTCTTGTGGTTGGGCCTTCGGCCCATATTCTTGACTGACAGCAAGGGCCCTTAGCCCAACTTTCCTTCTTCTTCTTTTTTTTGTTTTTTTTTCCCATCTCCATAAAACCAAGCTTTATATATTAATTATATGTACAAATGCAAATATATACGGTCTAGCTAGCTTCATTGGCATTATATAGGACAATATCCAGCTGGTGCACCTGCCATGCCATGCTCTTGAGTCTTATTTGACATTCCTTTGCCTAATTCCTCGGCATTTAAAAACAATTAGTCAATTACAGCAGTATCTTCTTACATGTATAAATATAACAACGGTACTATATATTAAAATCTCATTTTTATTCATGAACAGGAACATTGAGGTACGCGCAAGCTACCATTATCGTTAATCTTAAAATAAAAAACAATGAGGAGTAAAAATGAACCCTAAACAATTATACCAAGCAAGCAGCTGTCACATTGTTATTATATACATTTAAAAAAATTATTTGCTGTTTCCGCTTTTGTGTCTAAGAAAAACTCTGGAATCTTTGCAAACCTTGCCTTGCCCACATCGTCAAACTGTAGTGCTCGTCTAACATTAAAGAAAGAAAAGGTATGGCTTAATTTGTGGAATTAATTAATGCTTCCACCCCAAGTTTTAAAATCTTTCAAGTCCCATTTTCAATCACCAATTATTCCCATGTCTTTCTCCTTTCTCCAATTTCAAAAGACTTGATATCATGGATTTAGCTGTTAGCAACATATTTGTTGTAACGACATTTGTTGTCTTCAATTTGATCTTTGGCTTGTCAAGCACCATGCCTGTTCATTCCTTGTATCAAACCAAGGTGTTCTTTCCTGAAGAAAGAGATGCATTGATGCAGATACGAGATTCTGTCAGTTCTACGTTAGATTTGCATGGAAATTGGACTGGACCGCCTTGTAACCAAAATTCGGGCAGATGGGCAGGCATTATCTGTTCAAATTGGCATGTGGTTGGCCTTGTGCTTGAAGGAATCCAGCTCACAGGTTCTCTCCCACCTACATTTTTACAGAACATTACTTTCTTGGCTTATCTTAGTTTCAGAAACAACTCAATCTATGGACCTCTTCCTAATCTCAGCAATCTTGTGCTTTTGGAATCTGTCTTTTTTTCATACAACCGCTTCACTGGTCCAATTCCATCCGAGTACATTGAATTGCCAAACTTGGAACAATTGGAGTTGCAACAGAATTATTTAGAGGGGGAGATACCACCTTTTGATCAACCGACATTGACCCTTTTCAATGTGTCCTATAATCATCTTCAAGGCTCCATTCCTGATACTGATGTCCTTCAGAGGTTCTCAGAGAGCTCCTATGATCATAACTCAAATCTCTGTGGAATTCCGTTGGAACCATGCCCAGTTCTGCCTCTTGCTCAGCTTATACCGCCTCCATCTCCTCCCATAAGTCCACCGCAGAGCAAGAAAAGGAAGCTTCCAATTTGGATCGTTGTTTTGGTTGCGGTTGTATCAACCCTTGTTGCATTGATGGTCATGTTTGTTTTCTTGTGTTGTTATAAGAAGGCACAAGAAAAGGAAACACCAAAAGAACATCAGGCAGGTATATTATATACTAATTATCCTGAATTTGCTTCATGATTGACTATATGTTTCCATTCTTTTACAGCATAGGTTTTTAAATTCCTTTTTTGTATTATTGTTTCAAATTCAAATAGGGGAAGATGGTTCTTCAGAGTGGACAGACAAAAAAACGGCGTATTCCCGAAGTGCTGAGGATCCTGAAAGAAGCGTAGAGTTACAATTTTTTGACAAGAATATACCTGTTTTTGACTTAGATGATTTACTAAGGGCATCTGCGGAAGTGTTAGGAAAGGGGAAACTTGGCACCACATACAAAGCAAACCTGGAATCAGGTGCTGTCATTTCCGTTAAGAGAGTAGAGTACATGGACAGCTTGAGCAAGAAGGAATTTATTCAGCAGATGCAGCTTCTGGGAAAGATGAGGCATGAAAACCTTGTGCAGATAATCTCCTTTTACTATTCCAAGGAGGAAAAGCTGATTGTCTATGAGTTCGTACCTGGTGGAAGTTTATTTGAGCTGTTGCATGGTTAGTTCAAGTCCTCTCCCTTTCCATCATCTTAATTATATGTGTGTTAATTTATGATCCTCCAAATTCATATATGCCATTAATATGATAAGGAACTACGTAGCTATAACAACTTTGTCTTCTGACAAATTATACCTGTGGCTGCTAGAGAATAGAGGAGTTGGAAGAATCCCTCTGAACTGGGCTGCAAGATTTTCGATAATCAAAGACATAGCCAAGGGTATGGCTTTCCTTCACCAGTCCTTACCTTCTCACAAGGTCCCACATGCCAACCTCAAATCATCTAATGTACTAATCCGCAGAGATCGCCTCAGCTACCACACTAAGCTGACAAACTATGGCTTCTTGCCTCTGCTGCCTTCTCGGAAATTATCCGAAAGGCTAGCTGTTGGCAGGTCACCGGAATTCTGTCAAGGAAAGAAGCTAACACACAAAGCTGATGTATACTGTTTTGGCATTATCCTATTAGAAGTCATAACAGGGAAGATTCCAGGAGGGACTTCACCAGAAGGAAACTATGAAAAAGCAGATGATCTTTCTGATTGGGTTAGAATGGTAGTGAATAATGATTGGTCAACAGACATATTAGATGTAGAGATCTTGGCTTCAAGAGAGGGGCATAATGAGATGATGAAGCTGACAGAGATAGCTCTGCAGTGTACAGATATGGCACCAGAAAAACGGCCTAAGATGAGTGAAGTATTGATAAGGATAGAGGAGATTGATAGAACAAACCGAGGAAATGACTAGAAAGAGAATATGTTGAAGCTCTGCTAATTCCCCATTCTGGCGATAACTGGGCCTTACATGGTGTGACCATCGCAAGGAAAGGATGCCCATGCTTGCAATGTCATGACTTGGAGCTGATTTCAACTTAAGCTAACCATGCGGCAGGGAGGATGACTAACGGCAGGATTGGTTGGTAGAAATATACAGTGCTCTACGTTTCAACTTTAAGCACACTACAAGATCAAGTGTAATCAGATTGATTTATTCAAACTGACATTTTTGTGTTGAATATTGGTTGTGATCTTCTAATGTATCGGTTTAAACTCTGCAGAACACAATTAATGAATTCCCAATTGTTTCATTGCCTTTGTCATATGATCCCAACAATTAATGTATCATAAATGTTGGATTAAGTCGCGCATAGATGCTGTAGAAAATTGGGAAAGAAAGCACAGGGGCCTAATGCAAGCAAAGAATCATCTCTCCGAAATTGTTGGCTAGCCAGTTTGGTGTGGAATCGGACCAACAAAGATGAACATGGAAATTGAAGCAATGAGCAGCCCAAGAATATGTCAAGAAAGCCGAAGTCCACCCAGTATCATCGACAAGATCTAGCACATAGCTGACCATGGCAGTGAGCCCACGACCATATGCAAGCAGTAGCGGTATAGTATTCCAGGATTGGCCTGGACGCACTGAGGATAACCAATTACAATGATGGTTTAATTTAGACAAGGTGGAAGCTTGCACCTATACCCAAACAACTTCATTTCTGAAGGATGGAATTGAAGAGGATATACATGTATGTGATATGAAGACAAGAACTTAGAAAGCAAGTATTGTCACAAGAGAAGTGATATAGGTATTATCAGAAAGAAGGAAACCGCTCCACTTGGAGTGAAGAGGCAGCACATATAACCCTACGTGTCAACATGGACTCATTGCCATTCCCCAAGTGTACATATGGCTCCAACTCCGCTTTGGCTGATTTAAGCTACAACACCCCCACTTCTCATCCATGCATCAACCCATCTGCCTAGCTAGCTAGCCACTCTCTACCACTCTTCCCTTCTCGTCTCTAGCCAAGATCAGAGACCATATTGATACCGCCTTCAGTGCTAGCACTTAATTTAGCTAGCTAGCTTGTGGGCTTTTCTTGGACGCATGCTGGCCCCTGAGCTTTAACAACATATATTACGGAGGAGTCCTAAAAGGGAGGGGAAGAAAATACAAGAAGAAGAGCAATTGCACCCAAGTAATAAAGACACCATGCCTCGCAGACATGCATTTGGGAGGGCTGATGAGGCCACCCACCCCGACTCCATGAGAGCCGCTTTGGCTGAATTTGTCTCCACTTTCGTCTTTGTTTTTGCTGGAGAAGGCTCTGTCCTTGCTCTTGGTACGGGTTATAATACTTATATTGTTAAATATTATCCCTCGCCATCACCAGCATCGATCAGTATATATACATTTTCAATCTCTTGTATTACTTTCTGCTTTCAACCATTTTTTCCTTTAACTTCGAACTAAACATTAATTCATCGATCATCTTGATTATTTTTGCAAGCAGACAAGTTGTACAAGGAAACCGGGCCACTGGCTTCCGGGCTCGTAGTGGTTGCACTTGCACATGCATTGGCACTGTTTTCCGCTGTGGCATCCAGCATCAACATATCAGGTGGCCATGTAAACCCTGCTGTTACCTTCGGCTCACTTGTCGGTGGCAGGATATCGGTTATTCGAGCTGTCTATTATTGGGTTGCCCAGCTCTTGGGTTCTATTGTAGCAGCTCTCTTGTTGAGGCTTGTCACCAATGGCATGGTAAGACATTTAGCAGCCTTTGATTATAGGTTGTTTTGACATTTTCTGTCACTGATTTCACTCGTTTCTCAGTGATAAAATAACTAGGCTCTTGATTTTTGCAGAGACCAGTAGGGTTCCTTGTGCAGTCAGGAGTTGGAGAGGTGCATGGGCTTCTAATGGAAATGGCACTGACATTTGGAGTGGTTTACACAGTGTATGCAACAGCCCTTGATCCTAAAAGGGGAAGCTTGGGGATCATTGCACCTCTAGCAATTGGGTTCATTGTGGGGGCAAATATCTTGGTTGGTGGTCCGTTTGATGGGGCCTCTATGAACCCAGCAAGAGCTTTTGGGCCTGCTTTAATTGGGTGGAGATGGAGAAACCATTGGATATACTGGGTTGGTCCTTTCCTTGGAGGAGGCTTGGCAGCACTCATATATGAATACATTGTGATCCCCACAGAGCCAGTACCTCGCCATGCTCATCAGCATCAGCCCCTGGCTCCTGAAGACTATTAGTCGTCTTCTTCTATCAAATTTGCATCATATATTCTGTAATTACGTTTACCTTGTTTTGTATGTTCGGTGTCTTGTGTCTTTCACTGCCTTTTGGGTCTGGAACATTGTGATCGTGAGGAGTTTGTCTATTGTCAAGTGTAGCCGAGGCCATGAATTATGATGCGTGGAAATAAAGGCGTTACAGCCGCTTTCTATTACTGTATTTTATTGCCTTTCGTCTTCCTACTGCTACTAGGGTAAGCGTAATCCTATTGCTTCTTTTTCCTAGTCATATGCGCAAATATTTTCAAGGCAGTAGCAGCGCACACACAGAATGAGGACACTACAATGGACTGGGGGATGTCCCGCTGTGTGGGGGCACTACTTCAATGAACTGTCCACCGGGGGGGGACAGAGAGTATACAACTAGTTAAATGTTACAATGGAAATGAAATGTAATGGGTGTATTCCTATATATACTTTATCATTGTAGAATATGAATGAGAGTGTTATGCTCGGTTATAGAATCTGGCTAAGAATATGAATGAGAGTGTTATGCTCGGTTATAGAATCTGGCTACCCAAGGAGCAAGTTCAGTGACATGAGGTGCTCTTGGATGAGCGGCATAATAATCAGACCAATAACAAGGTGATAGTCTATCTGCAAACTTCCCACCAGAATAGACACAAAATGGCAGCCAAGCTTCACCTCCATTCATCCTTCTCTTCCTTTCTCTAGGGTAAGCCAAAGGTGCCTGTATATACCTGCATTAATTTCAGAGGTTTTGATGAGATTGATGCGCCTCCTAAAAAATGACTGTTGTTTTTTAATCGTCTGAAGTATCACTTCAGAAGTCAAGAATACTCACTATTGTCACAGCTAAGGCATCTCTTAGCAGTGGTCAATCCAAAAAAATAATAATTTGAAGAGTTACAGAAGGGGGTATCCCTGCATTTTGGACTATTTCATCCCAATCTCTCTTGTGGATGGTATAATTATACCAAGTATGTATATTATCAAAATGCCGGTGTTGAAAGGAAAGATGATCTTCCCTTTTTCTTCCTACACAAATATGCCTCCTGCCCCATTTTCTATCCTGAACTCTAACGATTATAACAATAAATCTAGATGAAGGCCACCTAGGGTATCCATTCTTGAACCCATCTGATCGATCCAACATCTCATAGGATGTCCTGGATCTAAGACAACTTTTTAATATACTATACTCTTCTTTTTATTTATTTTTCACTTTTTGATGTCCATCCCCTATAAGATGCATGGAATCATGATTTAAGGAAAAAAAATCCCACAGAAGGTATGAAGCTAAACTACAATTATATTGAAACTATTGAAAAGCTTAACTTGATTGTCTAACCTATCAGAGGTGCTTTTATGCATCCCCTGAGATCTGCCTACAACACTGACATGTCACATTCAACTCCAAGGAGCTTCTGAGCTCCAAAAGGCTATGCTCTAATTAACTTAATCCAATAGTTCAGGTACCAGTTCCATAACCTACTGCAACTATTCACATAGGCAACATCTCTCAACTCATTTAAAAGCCAGATCCCGGTCTGATCCAGTTATCTTCAGCATAAATCCAAGAAATGAATGGTTTAATCTTAGTAATCAACCTTGCCTATTAGAAATTAGAAAAGTCGATTTTTCGTATTCAATCTGAAAACTAAGATTTTATTTAAATCAACCCCACCCACAGCTAAAAGATGATCATTCCATGGGAAAATATGCAATTCTTTTTGTTAATGGCAGAAATTATGGCAGATTATTGGCAGAAATTGTGCCTGAAAATCGGGAAGTCTGCCCCCCCACAATTTTCAGCTATAAATAGAAAGGTTTAGAGAGAGCAGAAGGGATAGCAAACACGGAAATCTACAATGGCAATAGGCTGCTATAAAACTACAATCTCTGCTGGAAAACTGCAGCTGCTGCTTCCAATTATGGCAGCTCCTTCTGCTTCCCCTAAAGCAGCTCTCTTTCTACATGTTTGCTATGTTTGTTGTTCTTTCTGCTCTCTCTAAACCTTTCTATTTATAGCTGAAAATGGGGGACAAGCTTTCCCATTTTCAGGCACAATTTCTGCCGTTGGCATGCTGATGTTCCACCAGATTTTTTTTCTTTAACAGTTTCAAGAAATTTAACATCATTTTCCTTTGAAGAAGGTTCCATAAGAAAACTACACACGGGGGGCCAAGCTCACAATCTAGTCAGTGCTCCATGAAAATAATGTATGGGAAATGAGTCTTTCCTCGTGCAGTCCTGACTCCTGAAATTAACCATCCTTGCTAAACTTGACGACAACACCAGCTCTTTACAAGCATCAATAGCTGCATCTTCCTAACGCTGTTAAGGCCTAAATCAGGACAAATTCCTCAATTTGTTAGCATCCGACTCCCCTGGATTTCCTTATATGATTCTAAGCAATAATTTCTTATAGGACTACGCAATTAAAAGTGAGGTGAATCTCCTCTTGAGTTGAAATTTTTTGTCCCCACAAAAGTCCACTTACTAATCAATCATGTATCCATGGGACCTCCTTCCTAAGGTCAGCACATACCATCTTTCTTAGCAGTTTCAGCATATAGAAAATCTTCTTACATCGCATACATGGGGATAGAACCCGCCTCCACCATAGGATAGTACACATTCTTAGGTTCACAATTCCTTTTTTTGCAATATAGATACCTTTTAAGTCCGACAATTCATGTTAATGTTCACAGTCCCTAAAACAGCCCTCAAGACAGTCCCACAAACCTGTCCTCTATCACCTAGAATCTTGGGAATTGAACAGATTTTATATTCCTATATCCTTCCAAAATGTCATATAGTTTCTGTTAAAAGATAGAGTGCATCTCAACATGATACAATTCTTCTAATTTTCCAAATAATATTAGTCTCTACTCTCTTTGAGTTTTCACTCTTTGCAACTCAAGTTTGCAATTCAGCAAACACGGAATAAATATTCATCTTATATCATTTCTTCATGCACCAAGGACATAAAAAAACTGAGTGATACTGTAATTAAAACTTTTGCGTCAGAGGAATGGATTTACCTTATACCATCAAGCACAGAATCCCAGCAAAAATGTGTATGACCAAACACATGGCATGCAGAAGCATTCCCCTCACTTCCATGTATTGACCTTATGCGAACCTCGAGAAAATCAGAACCAATGATTTTTGGAAGGTTCGGATAAAATAGCATCCTTTTCTCTGGACAGAGTTCTTGCCTGGGTTTAAGAACAGGGCGTGACAAATGATGTACTCTGTATAGTAAGAAAATCTTAAATGCTAAGTGGTGGCTTTGAGTCATTTGATGTTTATTTATATTCCAGTTTTTCTGAGCAAAACGCATCCAACCTTAATGAACAGGAGTTAGATTTAGAGAATTATAAGAAGATGAATCTTTATATGATAAAAAAACTAACAAAAAAAATAGCACTGGGGTTCCAAGAATAGATATAAAACAATAGCAAGCTTCATAGTTTGTGGCGATTTTTTAGTTTTAAGAAGCAATTTCTGAGTATTGCAATAAAAGTTTTAGAGCAACTAACCTGGGAAGAAAGTGAGAGAATGTAATTATTTGAGTGCATGTATTTTTGATTAACTTGACTGCATCCTCATTTTCTTCATTCATTGCATCAAAGTACGAGGCAAGAGAGGCTGATCTGTTTGATATTTCCCTTGGCCATTTGCATGCATGAAAGTCCTTGCATACCTACAATTAGAACAAATTAAATGGATATACACAACTCAAAAAAATTACGAGCATTTACAATGTCACAAACTATAAATTACTTGATTGTGAAGTAAACCAGACAAATAAAAAGGCAGATGAACAAGTGAAAGGAGTTCAAAACAAACCCAAAGAATAGCATCCACATAGTCTTGTTAGGATGAACCACCTACATAAACACCTAGAGGTTCACTCTAGTCAGTGACTAAGTGTGATGCAAGGTTGTTCTGCTTTCATCCTTTCCTCTTTACTTAAAATGGTTAGATCTACAACGACCAGCACTGAAACTCCCAAACTATGAACCAACCCCTAAAGCTCCTATCAATTCCCAGACTCTGAGATACTTCAAGTTTCAAGCATTTAGATGCTGCAAGTATAAAATTTTGCACCAAGATAAATAATCAAATACTGTCTTTTTTCAATATGGAAAAGCTTGAGAAAATCAGGCGCTAAACACCCAGCCATCTAGGTATCTAAGATTGATTAACTCAATCTACTCTATATTAGATTGTCAATATGGCAATTCCATTTTCCTTAACTGATGAAGGACAGAGGGAATGTCATGGGTGCCATGCACTGTCAAGTATGAAAACAGAACTAAATCCATATGAAAGTTAAGTCAAGCATCATAATTATACAAATTCTAGATGGTAATTTTGTTGTCATCCATGTTTTTTAAATCTTACGAGCATATAAGAAAGTGAATCACCATCTCCAAAGAAGGAATTCGTATGCCAGCAATGTCCATCTCTCTATCAAAACTCTGCAAGAAAAGTAAGTTGTGCATGATGAAAGCATTAGCCATTGAATTGACCAGCCATCGGCACTTTTTAGTTTAGAAGCAGAAGGGAAAAAAAATATCAGGAATAGGATTTGCACCCCAATTACCTCATGGTACCAAGAAAACAAAGGCACGATTCCGAGGCCATATAACACCATTGGTCTGGTTTGAACTCCAAGTCCTCTACATGCATCAAGCAATTTATTCAGCTTGTCTAGAGAATCAAGCTGAAATGCATTTCTTTAGTAATTCAGGAAAAGGAAAAAAAATGAGAAGAAAAGTAAAATTGTTAAATGGCTAGAGGGAAACTAAAACAAGATTGCTTACATAATATGGGTGGCCCTCAGGCTCGGAGCGACACCAAAGATCATGATTCCCAGGAACGTAGAAGACATGTTGAAATCTATCCTTGAGAAGGGACATGGTGGAGTAAAAGTTGTGGTAAGTCTCAGCGACATCGCCAGCAAGAAGAAGAAGATCATTTTTGTAGGCCTTAGTTGATAAGGACTTAACCCAATTCATGTTCTCTGGGTAGTCGGTGTGTAAATCAGAAAGCACGAAGACCCTGAAGCCTAAAGCATCCCTAGAAAGAGGAGGAGGAGGCAGTATTTGGGGCCTCGTAATGCAATAATTCCTCGAGTTTCTCTTGCATTGTTTTTGTGTGGAGAGATGATTAGAGGCACGGGGTCGGGGAGGTGGTGGTGGTGGTGGTGGTGTCTGAGATAAGGTCAGGCAAGAAGAGATAGACCTCATCACCATCACCATGCCTCCTCCTCCTCTTCTTATCAATCGGCAGAGACAGAGACGGAGACGGAGGCCCAGTTGGACTTTAGGATTACGAACTGAACCTCGTATCGAATCTGAGGTAAGACAAGCTGTTATTGCCTGTTACTTTCTTAGGATTGCATTACGAAATAAAAAATTAGTCCAGAATAATAAATGGACCTACAATAAGATTCAATTGAAGGGATCCAATTAAAAAGAAGAAAAGACAAGGACGAATTCCAAACTAGTACTATATTTAACTGTACAGCTGAGGCATCGAAGCCCAAACTAGTACTATATTTAACAAATTAAATAAATGCTTCGATTTATAGTTTCAATTAAAAATGAAAATCTAAATGTAGCTTATATTAAAAATAATTTTTAAAAATAAAACAATCAATGAAGATAAAAATATATATATTATCAACTTTAATTAAATGGTACAATTAAAAATAATAAAAATTTTATAAAAAAGTTAAGAAAAAAAATAAAAAATCATAAAAATAAAAATCAAATTGAAAACACCATTACATTATCAATACTGTTTTTTACATAAAAAATCATAAATATAAATTGAAAAATTTATACACGCATCCAATTAAATATATCACAAACCATTCTATAAATAAATGAAAAAATAGTAGTTAATGATAAATAAAAACATAATTGAAAAAATTAAGATACCAATATAGATCAAGATATTTATATCACAACACGGATCATTTATCTATTCGTGTTTAATAAATTTGTAATAGAGAATGACACACATAAAACTTATTGAAAAAAATAAAAAGAAAATAATATTATGTAGAATTGCACTTGTTAAAAATATTATAAAAAAATAATATTTAATCTATATAAAATATTAAAAAATACAAATGAAACATAAAAAAAAAATTAAACACACCTAATGTAATTAAAAAATAATTGTTATTCAACAAAGGCTAAAAAACTCAAAAACATTATAGAGAATATTAATCTAAATATAAATTTAAAATTATTAAAAAAACAAATATAAAAAAGTCATTAATATAAAAAAAATCAAGATTTGAAAGATAAAAAAAAAATAAGAATGAGGCCAAGTGTTGGGCTTGGTATGTCAAGCCTAGCGCCTGACGCAGTTAAGAAAAGGCCCGCACGCAAGCTTGCAAAGCTAGGCTCACATGTGCGGGCTTTTTTAAGTTTAATGGGGTGTTTGCCGCCCAATTTTTCAGAAAAAAAAATTAGTAAACGCTTCATCGGGAAATCCTAGAATTCAACCACTTGTTGGAAAAACAAGGTTCATTTTTTTTTTCCAAAAACTCTTTATTAACCTATTTTTTTTTTTTTATCAAAAACACTTAAAAAACACTTTAGAAACCTTGTTAAACCAATCCATAGCCTCCAAAAACACAAAGAAAAAAACAGTCTAAAACCTGAAATCAACCCGAAACCCAAAATATTTGTAAGCTCAAATCTGTTTTTTAAGTTGTTTTCAAGGTAAGAAAACACTTAATCTTAACCCTCCCTCATTATTTGAAACTATTTGACAACAACAAAAAATTCTTTTAGTGGTCGAATCTTCCCTATCAGCAACTCTCTCTAATTTGGAATTTAGCGCCTCTTTTTTCTCCTCCATAAAAAAAGTAAAAACTAAAAAAGAGAAAAATAAAAATTAATACCAAAATGTTTTTTTAAAAAAAAAATTAAAAGTACCAATTACTTAATAGTTGAAAAGATGAGGGATGAAAATAAACTTTTCAAATAAATTGTAAAGTCACCCCTTAATTTACCCGTATTTATCACTTTAGTCCTCTATCTTTCAATTCAACCGTCACTCAAAAAAATACAATTAAGCTTTAATTAAGACTAAAAAAGAGTCAATTGTTCGCAAAATAAAAGCTGAATTTTTTTTTTAAAAAAAATCACTAACAAAAACCACAATTAAATGTTAGGTGAACAGTGAAACTGACATCTTTTAGTATTTACTATCTATGTGACCCGCGCTCCATCGCGGGTTAAATAATCAATATTTTTTAAAAGAAGCTCCTAAACAAAATAAAAGAGAGGAGGTTTTGTTTATTTTTTAAATTTTTAGTTTTTTAACCAGTCATGTCACTTTATTTTTTTTCAATTGTATTCTTTAAAGTTATATTTTCATGGCAACCATAGTTTTCAAACCTGACTTGGGGTTTGACCCGAAAAAGGGGTCGGGTCCCGGGTTGCACAGTTTGACTCGGGTCAACCTGGAAAATTAGAAAAAATATTTGAGATTTTAATATTTTATATGAAAAAATAAAATAAAAATTCATGTAGATATATGCTATAAATGTTGTAAACAATTAAGTTTCAAAGATTATTTCAAAAGATTTTTTATCTCACATTGGAAAGATAATATCTTATTCTTCTAAGTTGAAGTATTTAAACCAAAAGAGTTTATTATCCCATATTGTAAAAACATAACTTCTTTTTTTTTGTGAACATAGAGCATATACACTAAAGGGTTTCAAATCTCACATTGCAAAAATAAAATATTCTTCCAGTATTTATATAATGAACTTTGAAATGAGTTAGTAACCAACTGAAACACATTTTTTTTTTAAAAAGGTCTCTACTGGGTTTTTGTCAGGTCATTTGAGTTTCGGGTTGACCCAGTGAGTCGGTCGATTTACTTCGGGTCAATTACAAGTCAGATTTTGAATGAAATAGACCTGGCCAAGGCCTGAGTCACCTAGAAAAATTTCAAAAAAATATTTGATATTTTATATGAAAAAATTAAGAAACAATCCATTAAGAAACATGTTGTAAAAAATTAAGTTTAAAATATTATTTAAACAAAAAAGGTTTATTATCCCACATTGACAAAACATAACTTTTGTCTTATGAACATAGAGTATATACACTAAAGGACTTTAAATCCCACATGAAAAAAATAAAGCATTTTTCTAGTATTTATATAGTGAACTTTGAAATGAGTTAGTAACCAACTAGAAAATATGAAAAAAGAAGGGTCTAGGGTAGGATAAAAAACATATTTGAAAAAAAAAGGTCCCTTCCGGGTTTTTGTCGGATCACCTGAGTTCTGGGTTGACCCAGCGGGTCTACTGGTTTACGTCGGGCCAATTGCAGACCCAAATTTTGAATGCAATAGACCCTCTCAATGCTGATGGGCCCAGTATCCCAAAGTTGTTGGGTCCCGGAGGGAGGGAGGCCCCAAAGATATTGGGTCCTGGTGGTAGCAGGGCCCAATTAAGCGTTGGGCCATGGTGGTAGGCAAAGCCCAACGTTGTTGGGTCCTGGTGTGATGGGAGGCAGGATTGGGTCCTGCTGCTAAGTCCTAGTTGAAAAGGGTCCAAATATGTTTGGTCGTGGTGGCAGCAGGGCCCAATTGGATATTGGGTCGTTGTTGCAGTAGGGCCCAATTGGATATTGGGTCGTGGTGGTAGCAGGGTCTAATTTGGTGTTGGGTCATGGTGGTATGTAGTGTCCAACATTGTCGAATCCCGGTGGGATCAAGGTCCAAAGTTGTTGAGTCCTGGTGGAGGGAGGCAAGGCCTAACGCTGTTGGATCCTGGTGTGGTGGGAGGCAAGGTTGGGTCCTGGTTGAAAAGGGATCAAAGATGTTGGATCCTGGTGGCAACAGGATCCAATTGGGTGTTGGGTCACGGTGGTATGCAAGGTCCAACATTATTGGGTCCTAGTGAGTGAAAGGTTCAATTCTATTTTGTCCTACTATGAGGCATGACCTAGGACCCCTTAGAGTTGGTTCCTAAAGTCCAGCCTAACCCATTAGTGTTAGGTCCTGGAGTAAGTAGGACCGAATCGCCTTAGATCTGGCTTATAATTCTTTTTAAAATAATATTTTAAAAAATAATACAAAAATATTAATTTGAAGTAAAGAAAAAGATTAAAAATTTTAAATTTCTTGGGTTTCGCTTAGCAGTTAGACACAATCTCAAAATATTTTTTTTAAAAAAAAAATATTTAAAAAATAATATGAAAACATAAAAAAAAATTAATTTATAAGAAAGAAAAAAATTTAAAATTTTCAAGACAATCTCAATATATATTTTTAAAAAAATATCAAAAAATATTAATTTAATATAAAGGAAAAAATTAAAAATTTTCAAATTTCTTGGGTCTGACTTGTTTAATTCAAAATAATTTAAAAATTAAAAATTAAAAAATATTAACGTTATTAGATCTTGCTAAGAAAGTGTTTTGGATCTGGCCTGTCAACCAAACCCAACAGTGTTGAGATTAGCTGCGAAGTCAGTCCCAACAACTTTTGCCAGAGAAAACAACTCCCTCAGCCGCAATTCTTGACTAAAAACACAGGAAAGAAACACCCCACGAGATGCTACAGTGTCGTCTACAATACAAAATATCTATATCTACAGTAAATCTACAACATTTTTCCCATACATTTTAATAAACAGTATAGTATAATAATAATTTTCTAAACTCTTTGCAAGCCGATGACTTAAAAAACCTTAAAGGAAAAGTAAAGCACTAGAAGGCCAAAAAATAGGAAGATCTTCTCTTTAAGCCTAAAAAAGGCAGAGCAACAATCAAAAGCCGTGAAAAGCAACTATGCAAGTTCACAATTAAGACAATCTTTTGATCCATAGTGCATGTATAGTAGAAATCCCACATGTTTTAGAGTTTTGTTAACTATAACTAGTCATGTCACTCTTACAACAAAGACCTATCTATGTAAACTCAAGGCCTAAAGTTGCTTTCTATATATACCTATTTTTGTTGTCAATTCTAGCCTCCTCGCTGTATCTTATTCTTCATGAAATAAATGTAAATGAATTTCTGTACCCAAGGATTTATCTCAACCTAAAAAATAGATACCATCTATGTGAACTGATCGATGCCTTCATTCCTCAATGAAGAAAATAGTATTTGCCACCATTTCTTGTCTCTCCCAACAGTCTACTTGTTTTGGCATTTTCATGGTCCTCGCATCTTGTCAACGATATTCCTACCCTTTTCTTCAATATTGCGCCTCTTTTCTTCAAATTTCTCCCCCATCTTCTTCCCTAGATCAAGCATCTTCGCCCTCCTTCCCATTTTCTTTGGTCTTGAATCGTCTTCTTCAACAGAACGAGTCTGTTTTTCCAGAGATATCAGAGACCTAGATGGTGATTGACTTTCCGAGGCATACCCTGAGCTGTTTTGGCCAGTTTCTTGCGCTTCACTGTTTGCCAACAAAGGACTTGTTAGATCTTGCGATGACTTGTCATTTTTCATTGATGGCTTGTTAGAGCTTAATGCTTGAGTCAAATCATCTGAAGAATCAGAATATGGTGGTTGAACATTTTCAGCATTCCTTGTTGTTTTATGCTTGCTTTCTGGATGATCGCATGAGGTTTCCCTGCCAGCTTCAATCTTGGTTTTTGCATCAAGTTGGGAGTTCAGTAGTTCAAGTGCAGTGGCATTATCACTGGCGGCTTCTTGATTAATCCATATAAAAGGAGCAACATTTCGAGGGACCCAGTCATTCTTTTCTGCTAACATCCAGGGAATGCACACGCTTTCACAGTTTGGAAGAACCATTGTCTCCCGGATTGCAGCCTGCATTATTAAAAGGAGCATCGGATGAACCTACCTTGCATCTATCATTCATCATATTTTATTTCCATAGAAGTACCAAAAATTCCAAACACTAGCTAAAAGCAACCTAATAGAAAATCACAATTGACAACAATTCCGAGATTCACAAACTGATAATCTGAAAGGCAGTTTAAGCAAGGTGTTAATCTCACATATGACTAGCAAGGGTCCTAGACTTTTCCAACTCAACAAAAACAAAGAAGGCAAATACAGGGGACTAGGAATTGTGATAAGAAAACATGCCTCCATCAGAAAACACAAACATCTAACACTCCATAAATAGTCTTGGAAGTTTTTGAGTATTATAATCAGAATATGATTCACTGCAATGATGGAACCACTTGCAATATCCGTTCAGAAAGGAAAAGAACTTCTGGCTAAGTCAAGGTTCTTTTGGTTAGGAAAAAAAAGAAACTACTGCAATTTAAAAGATGAAATTGACTGCAAAAGGAGGAAGATAGATAATTGCTTAGAGCTGCATGCTCATCAATGCAGACATCATGTCAAGCAACATAGCGACCCATGTAATGACTGACTGCTTATGTGTTGAAGGAAAATTAAAATAATAGTTAAGAGTCCTATGCGACAAGGAAGTTCCATACCTTAAATTTATTGATCAGGTATAACGCTACTTGCCCACTAGTGATCTTGCGTTCCCCAACAGAAGACTCCAACTCAAACTCCACATCAGGTGTGGATGTGAAGCCAAACCATAACTGATCAGAAGGAGGTGGCTTAATATGTAATCGCACTGTTCCACGAAGGGATCCTAACCTTATTGACAAAGAGAGTGGCACCTGCAATCGATAATCAATCAGTTACTTGGCAAAAGAAAGTTCACTTTGAGTTAATGGGACTTCTGCAAGTACCCTCAATGTTGTTCTATACATATAACGTGATGAAAAAGCCAGGACTCACTTTCGAAAACCATAATGCAACATCTGTAATGGCTCCACCTCATATGACCAACCTAAGTAATCTTTTATTACTCTTATTAGTTTCTTCTCCATGTTTTCAATCAAGATGGAAATAGTTTACCATGAAAATCAATTTGTAAGTTCTACAATGATGAATTTCACATGGTTAAGATGAAATTATAAACATAGGAAGTAGATTCCCTTAAAAAAGGATGTTGAAATAGAGGCTAAAGAATAGAAGACAGCATCATAGATCCAATATTCCTTTTGAGAAAATAGAAGGACATGCCAAGCACAACAAATGGGGAATGAAGAAAGACAAAAACATAAGAGAATGCTAGCTAAAATGATTTTGCCTCCAGCTTGAGGGGCTAACGAACAGAAATAGCAAGTCTTTGTTTGAACACTGTTTTTATTAGACAGCTATAACAGGTATCATGTGGCGAGATCTCATCTGACCGATGGTAAAAAAAAAAAATCATGGGAAACAAATATCCTAATTGTCGATAATAGTAACATAACTAAGATACTGAATTACAGACAAATACCACAATTGAATTCAAACTAATTCAAGGGATAAACACCATATAATAAGGATATATGTATCTTTGCATATAGGTAGAACAACCTATATATACAGAAAAAGTTTTATACAAACCTGTGAAACCTGTTTTGCAACAGAATTAAGGAGGGACTTCCACCTAGATACATTTGTTGATGTTGATATGCCACTCTTAGAGTCCTTTAATTTATCTGTAGCAAGAAAAGATGAGGCTCAATTGGTATTGTTTATTGTGAATTTCCATTAAAACAGTCAATTAAGAATTCCTCCTGTCCAAAATAACAATGAATAGCTGCATTGACCATTGAGACTGTTGCAATAAGTGGAATAGAGAACACTGTTGCAATAAGTGGAATAGAGAACACTGTTACAATAAGTGGAATAAAGAAAATTTACATGTTTATCATCCTGACACATGTCTACCTCCTTGCTTCCTAATTTAAGATGATATTGCATGGACCAGGACCCATGCATGTCATGAACCTATCTTAATTAGGATAAACAGTTATAACCATCTCATCCTCGTAGGTTTGTTTCTGGATACAAAGACACAATTCTTTAAAGGAGTTTATGCAATGTTCATTAATGGAAAGACACCAACTCATTTCCTGCATGAACATAGAAATGCGAAGTGACCAAAACCTTGAAAAATTTTGACCTTATTTAGGGCTTTTTAGGTGACAAAGAACAGGATCCTAGATTTAGTTTACATTGAAATCTGATGCTATCTTGTTTGCATGAATGAATGCATCCACCCATGTGCATGCACGTCAACATCATTTCAAATAATATTACCACAACAGTGGTCTGAATTAACTACAAAGTTAAAAAGCAGTTAGGCAACATTCCAGTATTTTGTTTCACATATGAAAGTTGAGGACACCCATCAGCATCTTCAAGATCTGACAACTGAATCACTGCGAAAGTTTGAATGCAACTTTTGGATCATATAGGGTTTTCTTTTCTGTACATGTGAGTTTGTAATATTCAAAAGCATTAACTTGCAAACTAACAGACAGATATAAATCAGTAAGAATCTTCTATACTTACCAGACTTAGGATTATCCTCATCCCTCCATTCTTGCGAATCAACAGTCCCTTCAGAAAAATTCAACTGCTTTCCAAGATGGTCAAAACCTTCCAGAAGGTCTGACGAAGCATCCCTAACAGAGCTGGATCCCACGTCCGTATCCACCAGACCTCTCTGCAAATCTAGGTCACGAACTTCCAGTCTTGTTTCAATATCTAGCACTAACCCGCCACAATATTCGATATCAACTTCCCATGCCCATACCTCATTCATGTGTGTAGGAAGAACCCTAATACCATGGATATAAGGCGGGAGATTCCCAAGGTTTAGATCAGTACATATGACTTCGCCAATGTAACTGGGGGTCCTCATATTGGACAAAGTTCTCTGTGATCCAAAATCAGAAAAGAACAATGTCTGAGTACATTTAAAAAAAAAAAAAAACATGTGCATATTCGTCAAAGAACACCTATTATGTTATAACAATTTTCTCCTAGCCTATGGAACACGGTTCACAAGTTCTGATGGAAGCAGGATATATTCCCTGTTGCAAGAGTTCTATCTACTGTATAAATCAGGGCAGGGAAAAATCCAAGCATTTGGAATTTGTGAACACTAAAAGGCTGAATGATAAGCGTGGATCATAACCAATATTTAAGCTATATTCTTAAGTGCTCTTACATCAAAATAAAAATTATTTGATAGACCAATCCCCAAAATTGCTACCCACTGCAGATATTAAAACTACAAGCAATGCATCATCTACTCAGCAGAATCTAACATGCATCAATGGACAAAACTAAATGCTATTGAATATAATTTGGGAAATAATAGACCTGAATCCGCGCTTGCGTTAAACTCTTCATCCTGTCATTGCTTTTGGCATCAAAAAAGAGCCGAGAAATAATCAAGTTCCAGCAGAGTGTTCCCTCATCAACATTTAACTTTTCATCAGCGTCTGCATCAGAAATTACTTGAAGCTGGCTTAGGCTTGAGGCACGGGAACTGGTTGATGATGAAGGTAACGAAATATTTTCTTCCTCGGAGGTGATAGGTGCCTTCAATGTTGGATCATTCTTTCCCACACTACCAGAAAAAGCTGGGTCATGGGATGGATGATATTTATCATTAATCTTTCTCTCTTCACGGCCTAACAAGGAACTCACCTTATTTTCTACACCACTCTTTGATGCCTTTCTGGCAAGCTTTTTCCAAAACAGGCGAACCTTTGATTCAGAACCATCAAACCTACTGGCCCTATCAACTGGCTCAACATAGAAACCAACAGAGGGTTTCATAAATGAAGGGTATTCTGTATTTAAGGATGTCAAATAACGTAGGAACTCTTCATTCAACTTGATGAACCAGTTAAGTTTTTCTTGGTCATCACTTGAAGCAAGACGGAGGGCTTTACACCATGACTCCTTCTCCCAGGATGTCTCAAGAAATATAAAAACTGTCTTACTTGCATTATATATTGGTGATGTTTTGCTTTCCACTTTTATTGGAAATCTTTTGGCCCTGTGATAGGAATAGAGACTAGTCATGTTTCTCCTTAGATAAAGGGTGAAAAAGACACCATAACTTCTTGAGCTATTCTTTACTGAATCAACTAACACGCATATTTCTAACACTAAATAAAAGCAAATTTTGATTCTACTGAGCTGAGTTACAAGGAATTTCAGCAAGATTTCAAAAGCAAGTATTTCAGCCCTGGTCAAACAGGTTAAAACCGATGAGTGAAGTCAAGAAGGAAGTTGACATCCTGAACAAACGTGGTTGCTTAAATGGCACTAACCATTACACTGGCAGCATTTTATGAGTAATGGAAATCCTGATGGTTGCAACCATGGTTATTAGAATCTCATGATTCGTCTCAATTCACATAAAAAATGAATCGCGGGTGTACATGAATCCTATGATTCAGTCATAATTCTGTTTGATTCAGTATTATTCATTGAATTTTATGAGTCAACTAAAATAGAAAATGAAAGTGAAATTAGTGAGAATAAAAATGCTAAGGCAATTTTCTTTGATTAATATTTCTAATTGAGACTGAAACGAATTATAAATTAAATCTTACAAAAAAAGGCAAGAGTGAAAGAAAGTAAGAGTACCAAAGACAACATGAATGACAAAGGTGATATTAACATTGGGGAAGAACGAGACTATTACTTTTTATTAAAACTCGGAGATCTAGTAGTTTACATAGTTAGAAGATAGCTCTTAGATATATAAGTTATTTAGTCTTTAGAATGATCAATATGTTAAATTTTGAGACTTTGGGGTCATTTACCGACTTAGAACTAAAAAAAATAAATGATTTGTTGCATACTTTGTTTTGCAGATGATCAAAACTACCTTTATTTAAAAAATATTTATAACATTATTTATCTTTTAAATGTCATTTTCATTTGTTACTGAATCAGCAATTCACAATCCCAAAAATAAGCTTTCCAATTCATGATTCAAATCTCGGTTTGACAACCATGGTTGCACCACTACATGGAGCTGTGAATGAGAAATAATTACTGAACTATCAAGCTGAAGTTCTTTTCCAAAATGAAATTCTGAGCAAAAATCAACACACATAGAAGTAGGAGGCTTAAGTCTTTGGTCCTTGACTTGTCAATAGCAAAACCAACCCCAAAAAAGCATTATGAAGGCATTTGATTAATTAGCATGTGTGAAACTATACGGCGCAATAGTAGCCAACCAAAAGAATCCCATAAGACAGCAGTTACCATTTTCTTGATGAAAGGCTTGTAGCTGACACAGCTTCTATTGCACAACCTTTCAAAGGAATAACTCTATGTGAGCCACCTGAATCTGTCAAAATAAGTGACCTATCCTTGATTTTTGCCTGTTTTCGGATGGGAGTGACCTCAAGGAGCTCCTTTTTCTTCTTTTGATCTTTCTGTACTTTTTCCACTGGCCAATTTTTCAGAACCTGATCTGAATCAAGAACCCAGACATATCCCTGAGTCACAGAAGCAAATCAGCGAATGAAAAAAAAACCCTTTAACTACTAAAAGACACAATCAACAATGAGTTTAAATGTGCATGATTGTGGTGTGAACATGCATTTCTTTATCTATGCATGATGGATGAACATTTCTTTAGAAGGTCCTTCAAAGACAAAGTTTGTATGATTCTGATAGACATGTGCACTTTCTAGGGCAGCATCAAGACAACAATCCATACAATTGTTGGATAAAAGGGCATGCAATTAGAAAGTTGAATAGGGATTATTTTGTTGGCATAATCAAAAAATCAAAATATAGTAGAGAATTAGAGATGTATGAGCAATTCAGTATTGATATGAAATAGAGTAAGCTAGTTGAACAATCATTCTCTTTGAGACCCAGTTAAAGAAAAAAAAATTTCTCATGCCTTAGTTAATCACAAAGAGTAACACCCAAAACCAGAGAATTTGATTCAATTAGAGAAAGAACCAAAACCCCACCGCCCCATCTGGCAGCAATCAATACCCAAATCAAAAGAAGATAATATAACAAGAAAGCATCATTCTTTCGCAACAAATAAATAAATAAATAAAAGATACCATTTTGACAAGAATTCAAGGAAGAAAACGTAAAAAACCTAGACGTTAGTAATTGAAAGATACCAGAGAGAGATACCTTCTTGTTATGGGCATAATCAAGGGACTGTTGGGGATCGAGGTCTTGATGCTGTGGAGAAGAAGAAGAAGAATGCGATGCTTGTTGTTGTTGAGTCTTTCGATTCAATCTTTTAATCAAAACATAAACACCCAGAGCTTGTAAAGCAACAAGAGTGAGCAGGCCAGAAAGAAAGCCACCAGCAAATATTACTACCACGGGCCACATCACTCCTTCGTTTCTTCTCTTCTTTTCACTCGATCAAATGATTTGATCAGCAACACAGCATAAATCACTATGAGTAAACAGTGTTATTGTTAATCTGCGATTGGCTGACTTGTTGGAGTCGTAGGGAGAACGAGTCAAAACCCCAGAAAAAAGAAATGGGCAACTGTGTGGGCAGGCAAGGTGGTGTTTTCTGAATCAATCAAGCAATAAATCATGTGGGGGTGGAGTTTAAAAAATGAAAAGAATGTTATTACAGAAGGAATAGCACCACTACTGTTTACAATTTGCTCAAGAAGAGAATCAGCTTCTCCCTCCTTATTCTCCAGAGAGGCTATTTGCACTGCTTTTGCTTCGCCAAGACCTGTCCTTTCTAGATTCCTTCCACACCGCATTGAAAAGATAGAGCAATAGAATGTAAGAAGAGGAACAAAGCAAAGCAACACGCGTGTTCATCTAACACTTTCGGATTCTTTGACTATATAGATGGACCGATCATTTCAGTATCGTTACATTTCAGGGAAGCAGGCTCATTTAAAAAAAAAAATTATCATACAATATATTAAAAGTGTTGAGCAACTCTCACTGATTACCGAAATACATATATGTAATAACAAAGTTATTTTTGTTAAAAAAAACTTGTTAAGGATGTAATGCGAGGTGAGATTGTCTTTTTTACGGGATATATTTGATATTGAAAGAATAATTAAAAATAAAATGATTAGTTTGAATTTTATTGGAGCAAGATAAGATTGCAGGCCTCAGGTGTGGGGGCATGGCATAGTTGCTAGACACCTGGTACTGGAGTCAAGCATGTCTATCATGCTCTAAATGTTAGGGTCAAACCCATGCACCTGGCTGCAGACTCGCTCACCTCTATAGACAAGTGTTTGGGTTTGCAGATCCGTCTGTCCCCTTCTAATTCAAGTCTTTTGAAGGGTAAAATTAAAAATTATTATTATTTCTATTATTGTTATTGTTATTATTTTTATGATCATTAGTACTATTTTTATTCTTAATAACAATATTATTGTTATTGTTATTATTATTATTATTATTAGTACTATTTTTATTCTTAATAATAATAATAGATTTTTTTAAAAAAATATTATTACTATTAAAGATAAATTATAGATTTGATTTGAAGAGTGAAATTAAAAACTATAAGAACTTGGATCAGGTATGTTTAATATTATTATTAATATTATAAATATTATTATTATTAATATTATTTAAAAAATATTATCACTATTAAAAAACAACCATAAATTTGATTTGAAGGGTAAAATTAAAAATTATTATTATTATTATTATTATTAATATTGGTATTACTATTATTATTATCATTAATAAATTTTTTAAAAAAATATTATTACAATAAAAAAAACCATAAATTTTATTTGAAGAGATTAAAAACATAGATTATTGTTAATAAATATTATTAAATTCATTAATATTATTAAATTTGAAATAAATATTATTTCTATAAAAAAAACATAGATTTGCTTTGAAAGGTAAAATAAATTATTATTATTGTTGTTGTTGTTGTTGTTGTTGTTGTTGTTATTATTAACAACGTGGGTTTGGCATCCCCTTCTAGACCCAAGAAACTTAGGGTTGGAAAGGAGCGCCTAATCCAAGTTGCTTAGGTATGGCAGAGGCACAAACCCAAGTCCCTAAGGTCTTGTAGCTCCGCCTGGCCCAAGACTCTAGGGTTCGGCGTCCGGATCCAAGGCTTTTGAGACCGGTGTCAGGACCAAAATCTTTGGGGTCTGACGTTCGGACCCACATCTCTTAGGTCCCGCGTCAGGACCCAATGCTCTTGGATCTGACGTCCAGGTCCAAGATACTTGGGTCAAGTGTCTGGATCCAAGGTTAATGGGTCCAACGTTGTACCTAATTCTCTTGGGTCCGACGTCAGAACCCAAAGCTCTTGGGGCTGACGTTTAATAGGGGTTTAAAGCCTTTAGGCTTGGTATTGCCGCGAAATCCACCTAAACTTGAGTCAGACAAGTTTACTATTATTATTTGTATTATAAATATTATTGTTTTAATTATAATTAATATTATTAATATAATAATTAATAAATTTTAAAAAAAATATTATTAATATTGAAAAACAACTATAGATTTGATTTGAAGGGTAAAATTAAACATTATTATTATTATTATTATTATCATCATCATTAATAAATTTTTTTAAAAAATATTATTGCTATCAAAGAAAAACCATAAATTTTATTTGAAGAGATTAAAAACTATAAGAACTTAGACTAGACAGGTTAAATATAATTATTAATATTATTAAATTCATTAATATTATTAAATTTGAAATAAATATTATTACAATAAAAAAACATAGATTTGATTTGAGGGATAAAATCAATTGTTATTATTATTATTATTATTATTATTATTAACTTGGATTTGACATCCTCTTCCAGATCCAAGAAACTTGGGGCTAGAAGGGTGCGTCTGGCCCAAGTTGCTTGAGTGCAAGGGGCGCAGATCAAAGTCCCTTGGGTCTTGCAGCCCCCTTGGCCCAAGGCTCTAGGTCCGGCGTCAGGACCCAAGGCTCCTGGGTCCGGCGTCTTGACCCAAGGCTCCTGTGTCTAACATTGCAGCAGGACCCAAAGCTCTTTGGTCTAGTGTTTAAGAAGGACCCAAAGCTTTTTGACATGTTGTTGCAATAAAACTTGTCACACCCGACATCGCGACGGCCTTAAAAATAAAAGTATATCATGGAAAGAATGGATTTCTGGCATCTTGTTCTTTTAGGGAAACGGTCTTGTTAAGGAGTCGCCACCTAGTATTATGGTCATTAGGAACCCTAACTGGTCAATAGAGATTCTATGGTCCGGGACTGGTTACGTAAAAGGGAAGGTATTATCACCCCTTAAACGTCCTGTCTGAGACAGGCTGCATTGCTGATTTTGTCTTAAATTGCTAAATGTTTGTTTTTGTTCTATTTTTATGTTCATCCTATAATATTCCCGACTCTGGCGTCAGTGAATATTCGCCTACGAATATTTCCAACTCTGGCGTTGGTAAATATTGTGTAACCCAAAAAGTGCAGTAATATTCCTGACTCTGGCGCCAGTGAATAAATCCGCAAAAATTGAATTTTTTTAAGAAAAAAAAACTTTTTTTATTATTTATTTTCCCCGGTTTGGTCACTGGCCTAAGCCAGTGACCCGGTTGAGTAGCATTCGTGCGTTGTCTACATAAACAAGTGAATTATAATTCACTTGCTACAGTAGCAAGTGAACTATAATTCACAGCTACTGTAGCGTGAATTATAATACAGGAGGAGGGAAGCAAGGAACTTACCTGATGCTGGCCATGGAGACGCTGGTGAAGGAAGACTGGCCGGCTGCTTTCTCCTTCTCTTTTGTTTCTTCTTGTTCTTTTGGTTTCCTCTGTTTGTTTTCTGGTTCTCTTGGTTTGTCCCCCTAGGTTCTCTGTTCTGTGCTTCCTGTTTCTATTTTGTTCGTTTCTCTCTCTCTACTGGTCTGCTGCACTACTTCTGTTGCTGAGATGCTGCGCGCGCTGATGGAGTAGATTCTCCACTGCTACTTCTGGTGCGAAGAAGATGAAAGGACGATGGTTGACAAGGGAAACCTGTTGGGGCTTAACATATACACCTCCGGTGATGTAGGAAGCCTGCTGCGAGAAGGCTGGATTGTGAGCACCAACCCGACAGGAATCTATAGGCACTAGAGAGCATGGTGCAGAGAACGTTGCGTTCATTACTGTAACATATTGTTCAGACCCATCCGGAGATCCAAAGGAGCCTGAGAGAAACGAGGACTTGATCACTCTTTGGGACTGCTCCTCCTCTGGTTTTTTCCGTCTTTGATCATAAACTCCTGGCGGCTCTGTTCTTGTTCGTCTCTCTTGTTTTTTTTTTGTCCTGTTTTCTGGCCCCCTTTTTCTCGTCCTCAGAGCTCTGTATTTACAGGGGATGTGCCTTGCTGGTTGCTGATGCATGCTCACAATGCATGGAGGTGGCTGAGATGAAGGATGATTGTTAATGGGGAGAGTGAGAGCGGAGAGGATGAAAAAGGAAGAAAACTGAGCAAGGGAAAGGTATGGCTGGTTTGAGACCAGGGAAGAAGAGAGGAACAAGCTGGGGGGAGGGGGCTGCGGCGGCAGGTCTAGGATTCGGTCGCGCCCCCTCTTTTTTTTGTAAATATATTTTTTATTTATTTTTTTATAGGGTTTTTGGTAATGGCCTTCCTATAGGGTTTTCTCTTTTTTTTTCGGGTCTCTCTCCTCGCCTCCTCCTCCTTTTTTTTCATACCCTGAGATCTGTATTTATAGTGTCAGAGTCCCTTCGCGTGTGAGAAATCAAGTTTCAATCAAACTCATTCTCTTTTTTGAAGTTTGAATTTGATTAAGAATCAAATTTGAAAGTGGATAACTATCATTATCTTGAAGACAAGGATTATCTTGAAGATAGGGATTATCTTGAAGATAAAGATAGAATGACACAAGCACATTGTAGTCCTTAATTTTCACGCAAGTTGACAAATCGCACTTTTCATCGAAATAAATCTCTGATAATTTAATTTTACTTTTTAAACCCTGTAAAAATTAAATTAAAAGTCAATGGGCTAAAATTGGGTGACAACAGTTGCCCCTCTTTACAATGCTTACGGTGCAAATGCATTAGAAAATTTATTTTCTTTTGACTTTGTATAGTAAGTTTTGTAAAGAAGAATTATTGTGAAAGCCCTTCCTCTTTTCCTCCTCTTTTTCTTCTTCTTTTTTTTTGATTGATTTTTTTTTGCTTTTTTTGTTTTTGTGTTTTTTTTTAAATGGTCTAATTGTTTCAGGCGACCTGCCCGATAAAGAATGAAACGCGAAAAATTTCGCGAGTGGTCTAATTGTTCCAGGCGACCTGCCCGATGATTGAAAAATACGAGGATTTTTCAGGATGATCACATTGTAATGGGTTACCTGCCAAGTGGAAAAATACGAGGAATTTTTTTTACCAGTGGAAAAATACGAGGATTTCTTTTTTTTAAAAAAAGAAGACAAGATAGGGCTCGAAGGCACACTATTCAATAGATGGAAGCTCGAAGGAAATGAGGGCTTGGAGGCGTGCTCGAAAGGAAATGAGGGCTCGGAAGCGCGCTTGAAAGGAAATGAAGGCTCGAAGGCGCACTACCTTTAATGGTCGAGGGCTCGAAAGCGCACTCGAAAAGAAATGAGGTGAGGGCTCGAAGGCGCACTCAAAAGGAGGTAGGGTAGGAAACACACTCCCTTTGATGGTCGATGGCTCGAAAACGCACTCCCTTTGATGGTCGATGGCTCGAAGGCGCACTCGAAAAGAAATGAGGTGAGGGCTCGAAGGCGCACTCCAAAGAAGATAGGATAGGAAATGCACTACCTCAGGAATGGAAGATGAAAGGTGGTGGAAAAATACAGTGATTTTTCAGGTGGCCTAATTCTCATAGGCGGCCTGCCTAGGTTGAAAATTTTTCAAAAGCAATTTCAATGTTCGCCATTTCAAGTTGGCCTTCCACTTGATGGATTCCGTTTAGAATTTTTCTCTAATGAAATTTGCAAAAATCATTGTCCAGTGTCTCAAAGTTTAGATGATATGCATGCATCTTTACCTGATTTGAAATATAGGCCCCCATTTCTTCTCCAGTGGAGTCATCATTCTGTCACACCCGGACATCGCGGCGACTGATTAAAATTAATCTCTCAATTGAAAAAAAAAAAAAAGAACAGATATCTGGCATCTTGTTCTTTTAGGGAAACGGTCTTGTTAAGGAGTCACCACCTAGTATTATGGTCACTAGGAACCCTAACTGGTCAACAGAGATTCTATGGTCCGAGACTGGTTACGCGAAAGGGAAGATGCTATCACCCCTTAAGCGTCCTACCTGAGGCAAGCTGCATTGCTGATTTTGTCTAAAATTGCTAAAGGTTTGTTTGTGTTCTGTTCTTATGGTCATCCTATAATATTCCCGACTCTGGCGTCAGTGAGTATTTGCCTATGAATATTTCCAACTCTGGCGTTGGTAAATATTGTGCAATCCATTAAATACGGTATAATTCCTGACTCTGGCGCGAGTGAATAAACCTGCAAAAATCTGGATAAAAAAATGAAAAAACTATTTTTTTTCCGGCTGAGTAGCAGGCGTGCGTGAAAATGTACGCCTGCTACAGAAACAAGTGAATTATAATTCACTTGCTACAGTAGCAAGTGAATTATACTAACGTGAATTATAATGCAGGAGGAAGCAAAGAACTTACCTGATGCAGGGAGGTGAAGTCGAAGATAGTGGCTTACTTTGGATTCCTCAGTTCCTCCTCCCTCCTCTGCTTCTTCTCATCTTTCACTTTCTTGGGTCGTCTGTTCTCTCTCTGTAATTGTCTCTCTGCATCTGTGTTTATATTCTTCGTTCAGCCCCCCTGTGTTGTCCCTCCTGTTTTGTTCTCTGGTTTTCTTTGTCCGTCCACTGGTTTTCTCGGTTTTCTTCCGCTTCCCTTCTTTCTCCTCTGTTTTGGTCCTCTATTGTGATTCTCCTCTGTTTTGGTCCTCTATTGTGATTCTCCTCTGGAGAGCTCAGGTTCTGGTGCAGTTGTTGCTGAAGATGGAGACCTGGCCTACTCGGAGTGCTGGACTGAAGAAAGGAAGCTTACTGTTGTGGTTGTGGTCCGCGGCTGCTGAAAACAACAGCTAACACACAGGAGACGAATAGGCAACTGTTATTCGCATTGCTGAAGGAGAAACGTCATTTGGCGAGGGTCACGATGATTTGGAGAACGAGTGAAACAGAAAGAAGTCGCGCTAGTGGACTGCTGGCGGAACTGTCAGCCTGAGGAAGAAGTAATTCGTAGACTCGATGAGATGTTGTTGTTGACGTGAGGAAGAGCTGACGATTTGGTCCGTTGTGCACTGTAAGGGGGCATTCCCTTTCGGCTGCCATGGCTGGGAATGTCGCTGTTGCTCAGAGGAGAGGCCAAGGCTGGTGTGGTGGCAGTTTTGGTCTCAAGCCAGAGAGGAAAAGAAAAGCCATGGAGGGCTTGCTTTTTTTTTTTGTGACTGGGGGAAGAAGAGGAGTAAAGAAGCTGGGGGAGGGGGCAGCGGCAACTAGTCTAGGATTTGGCCGCGCCCCCTCCTTTTTTTTTTAGTTTATATACTAAAATGTGTAGGATTTTCACTATATATTTTTCATAGTACAATTTGTTTTTCAATTTGATCCTCAAACTTTGTTTTAGGTGATCAAATCCTATTTAAGAAATAATTGATTTCAAATTCTTATGAAATGGTGGAATTGAAAAAGGAGGGACCTAAATGAAAAACACGACAAACATAAGTGACGTACCATAAGTTTCGAAAACATTCATTTTGATCCTCCAACTTAAACAATCACGCAAATTATACAATCGCGGTCACTCGAAATTGTTCAAATTCTATTTTGGTACAGAGGTTTATTTTTTTTATTTTTGGTTCCTGGTTGAGAAAGGAGAGAGAGAAGAGTTGTCAGATTCCGACTGTAGAGAGAAACATTTGTCGTTGATACCGATTTATACCACAAAAATAAGAGATTTTTGTGTCAAATTGTTCCATTTGATGCCGAAAGTTCATATTAGGTGTTTTTATATCTTAATAGTTTGTGAAAAAACATATCTGAGCTCAAGTTTATTTTTGATTTCGGGTTGAGTTCGGTTTTCTGGTTTTTTTAGGTCATGATTGAGTTTGTCATGGTTTCTAGGGTGTTTTATAGGTGTTTTAAGTAAAGAATAGGTTGCAAAACAAGTTTTTGGGTAAAAAAAGCATAGGCCCTGATTTCCAGCAACCACAGTGGCCAGAATCTGGGCAAAACAACCGACACGTCGTCTGCTTCGACAAGCGACGCATCATCTGTTGTTGGTATGGCTGTCACACCCAAGACACTTGGGTCTCGCATAGTTACTATGAAAATATTTTGTTCAGAGGGCATCTTTTAAATAATATTGATTTTTTTGTTATGTGTTTAATTTTCATAGAGGCTTTTCTGGTTCATCTATAATTTTATTTTTATCTTTTATATAGATAAACTACATTTTTGAAAATAAAAAAAATTTTATTTTCAGATGTTATTTTTAATATGTGTAGCCTTACATGTTATTTATTTTTTCTTTTTATTTTATTCAATCAATTTAATGTCCTATTTTTCAACATTAAATATCTTGATTTATATCTAGGTGTCATTAATGATTTTTTATTTATTTATTAGCAGTTTAGCACATATAATTCTTAGTTTATTTGATTACATGTGTGCATAAACTTTTTGATTTGTTATATTTTTTGAACTACAAAAATGCATTGAAAAAACCTGCATATATAATTTTTTATAAAAAATAAAAATATTTAACTCGCAGTGGAGCGCAGATCACATAGCTGGGATAGACTAAAACAAACAATAAATTCCTAATTTTCTTTTCTCCTCTTTTTCGTTTCTCGATCTATGTTTGTGTCCAAGATTCTACTGCTAAAAGGAAGGTCAAATGGTGAAAATTAAAAGCTAGAAATCAAGTGTGTTAATAGTGTTTTGGTAAATTGGACATTATTGGATGGGACAAAACTACAAAACTGAATAAATAAATATCTTGTTCTGTGTTTGATATATTTAGATTGCCTGAATGATTTGTTTTATTTTGTGTTTGGTAGACACTAAGCAGGACTCGACCGACATGATGTCTTGACCGGTCCAAATTTAAGAAAAAATAGAGGAATGATTGATCCAACCTGACCCAATCAAAAACTCGGGTCAACCCAAGATAAAACATATGTAAAAAATCCATTGACTGTCAAAACAAGGTTACTTTGATTTTTTTTAAAAAAATTGAGCCAACTCAGGTTGACACTCTTGACCAGTAACTCGGGCTTTATCTCGGGTTGACCCCAAGTCGAGTTTGAAAATTATGGTAATAACTATTTTATCCTTGCGTTGAACCAGATCAACTAAATTAACCCTTGTGTAGAGCATTGAATAAGTTTGTTCTATCCTTTTTAGTAGGACAAAAATTTCTCCACTAGAATAACCTTGAACAAGATGAAAATTAATTGTTATACCATCCAAAGGTGCACCAAACAATTTCAGAGAAACTTTTAAGTGTGGTTTTGGGTCCATTATTAATTAGCTTTTTGGATCTGGTGCAATTCTTCTTCTGTTTTCTTCAACATTTGATTAGTTAAGAATTAGACTTTGAGGTTTTTTAAATTTGATGCTTCTAGTCAAATGACTCGGGTCATGGACTTAATAGGTTAACATGAGTTAACGTCAATTTTTTTTTTTGTGAATTGAGTTTTTTGAATGAGTCCAAGTTTAAGACTTCACGGGTTATGAATTTGAAATATTAGATTAGGGTTTCCTTTTTATGTTATTAAGTTAAATGAACTTATTAAACTGAGTCGATATAATGACCTGATTTTCGAATTTATTTTACTTCTTTAGAAATCCTAATGTCTCCTTACTTTTTGTTCTTCTTACATCCAAAAAAAATTATCCTACCAAGCGGCGTTGTGCGGACCATCGATATAAATTTAGTTGGGTCACTTTTTTTTTGTTTTTTTTAATTTAAATTTATTTTCACTTTTATCCTTCAATATTTGGTTCATTATAATTGAGTTTTTTAATTTGTTTCGATGCAGGTTACATGGTTTTAACATGTTAACCTTTGTTGCTCTAAGTCGATCCAATATGTCGTTGTCTTAGTATTTATTTAAGAAAATTATGCCATTCAATATGTCATCATTTAAGTATTTTAAAAGTGTTTCGACCATTATGCATCAAATTTTTAACTTCCTAATATCTTAACATTTTTTAAGGCCAAAAGAAAAGAAAAAAAACCAACATGGGAAAAGCTAGCTATAACCTACGTTGTGTTAGATATAGAATTTTAAGTTAATTTTTAAAACAATAGAAGAAGACATTAAAATTATAAATCCATTTTTGGTATCATAATTTTTTTTAATTAAAAACTAAAATATATATATTATATATGTTTAATAAAATAAATCAAAAAGATATATCAACTGATAAATTAAAACAAAATTAATAATATTTAAATACTAAAGTGAAAAACTAATATTCCTCGTAAAAGTGAAAGATAGATGCACATGAAAATACTTTACCCCTATTCTTATTTATTTTATTCTAGTGGTTAATTTTGATTGCTAAAAAAAAATGATTTTCATTTTTATAAAAACATTATGCAAATACAGCTTATTTATAAAAAATACAAGATGAAAATAATTGCAAGCAACTTATTTATATAAGGCATTATAAAATTAAAGAAATAATTAAGAAGTTCAATCACTATTTAAAAGATAAACTAAATAATTAAAAAAAAAACAAGAGATGGGTATTAATTAAAATTTAAATAGAAAAAAGTAATGAGAAGTAAATAAAAAAAAATTAAGCTCACATGCCGAGTAATGAGAAGTAAAGACCGTGATCTACTTTTTATATCATGGTTAATATACAATTAGAACACCTCCACTAAACTCTTTTCGAAAAGAACTTATTGATATCAAAATTAGCTTTTATGATGGTTAGAATATGATCATCCAAGCACTTTCTATCTTCTCAACTTTTTGAGACAATCTCTTCTCTCAATATCCAAGGATTACAGCGTGAAAAAAAAGAAGTTCAGAGTCAAATGTAATTTTTTTTTTAAAAGGACAAAATAAATATATAAAGTGGAACTTTAGGGAGCATAGTGAAGTTTTTTGCCCCCAAGTTTAAATGGAGTTTTTTTTTGTTGTTAAATTTGGACTTTTTTTTAATTTATTTTTTAACTATAAACTAAAATTTTATTTTGTAAAATCAATCCTTAATTCATCGTTGAAATATTCCTCGACACTTTGGATATGCAAAAGCATGCAAATTGAAGGAAATCTAAACATATAAAGTAATGCTAATCGCAAAGAATAAAGTTCAATTATTGAAATGAGAAAAAATATGCATTGTTAATATGAACAACACACTTAGTTTGGGTGCACAATAAACTCGACCTAACTCCTGGCGTAGCTCATGTTTAAAATTAACCTGCATAAAATTTATCATGACACTATCTAGTTGACTTGGTATTTCTAAAGATAACTCAGATAAATGGTAAAAAAAATATGGTTTGGCTTTTAAAAAAAAATTCAAAATGACATTTTTTTTAAATTTTAAGATGGAGACATATTAGTCAACTCAGGCTTCGCGACTTAACCTGACAAACTTGCGATCCAGATCATGAACTCTACTGAATTTAACAATTTTTTTTTTTTTATAAAAAAAAACGACTATTTTTTTACCTAATGATACAATAACAAAAATAGATACTTCCAAAATTAAACACTAATAGAAGGCTGGAATGTTTGTTTGAGACTGCAATAACCTCATAGAAAGCAAATTAAAATATATTATGAAAATCAATATAAAATTAATCAAATATCGAAAGATGAAATTAAAAAAAAAATCCAAAAAAGATTCAATCGGGAAAAAATTGAAAGATAGAATTAAAAAAAAAAAAAAAACTATTTGACATTGTTATTAAACCAGACCCAACAAGTCAACCTTAAAACCTTCTGATCAGACTCTTTGCCTAGTTTTGTTTTAAAATAAGCACATACGAGAGTTGTCTATATGTAACCAAGTCTACTTGATGGGTCCAAAAATAACATGAATGACCAGTAAAAGCATGACCTGACTTAAAAAAAAATAAATCAAGATGACACTTTTTTTTATTATTATTGAGACGATAATATATTGGAACAATCCGAGCTTCACGACTTAAGTTGTCAAACTCGCAACCTGCATCATGGATTCCATTGCGTTTAAAGATTTTGCTTTTTTTAAAAAAAATTATTTTTTATTTAATGATACGATTTCAAATTTAAGTAGTAATCAAATATCAAAATATTTATTTGTAATAATCTTAATCAAAATAAATTATGATAACCAATTTAAAATAAATAAATATTAAACAATAAAATTGAAAGAAAAAGATTAAAAAGCATTTAATGGAAAGAAAAAATACATGAAAAGAAAAAGTAGAAGATAGAATTAAAAAAGATATATAACAACCTACTCAAAACTCAACTAATTAAAGGATGAAACAAGAAAAAAAGCTAAAATAAAGAATATATAGAAAGAGAAAAGAAAAAACACTACTTGGAAGCCCAGTTTATTTAGTGTAGTACTAGTAGTTGATAATATGCATAAAAAAAAGAAAGGAGAAATCTCAATTTAGTCCCAAACATGCAACTCCATTATCAATTAAGTCCCAAACTTTTTAATTTTATCAATCTTGTTTCAAACACGGTCGATGATTAACAAATTTCGTGTAATTTGCACATAGTTTTCTCAAGAGTAGCAAGTGCATTCTGAACTAGAAGGAAAGAAACCAAAACCATTTACATTTTACAATCCTTTTCACAGATAAACTAACAAACCAATCCTTATACAAGTTCGGATAATAAGATACAAAAGAAACTAAGTTGCCAATCGACAAACTCTCACTTGTATTATCTTCTCTTTCTTTGCGACGGAAACCAACTCAGTCCACAAAACAAACTCCCCCTCTAACAAAACTTTCTGGATGAAGAAGCCATTGGATTCTTGGGGAATCATGGCTTATTCAGAAATACGTTAGCTTTGAAACCATTTACATATATGCTTGTCGATCCCAAGGACGCTTAGTAAAGTTGTACATTAATATCCAAGCGAATTAGTTTCTGAAAGCAGTCACAACTGTCGAAGAGGGAATGCTTTCATGGAGGTTGCGGAATCACTAGAGAAACACAAACCTAGCTAGGACGGAAACAAGTTAAAGCACAAACCAATTTACATGGTGCAGTGACAGCTGGTAAAAAAGTTATAATCATGGTGGTGGACATTTAGCTGCTTCAACCAGGAACCAGCAGCACTTTCAAGATAGATCATTCTTTCATCATCAGATGTCTCTGGGTTTATCCAAAGACCCCCTTGCATTTTGTACGTGGCCAGACCAAACGGGGGAAGGGAAATATCACCATTTCCTTCTCCCTTTTGCTCACTTCCTGCTCCATTTGCTTCAATGTCATCATCCCCATTGACACAATCTGCAGAATCGAAAGCCAACAAAGGTGAAGAAACTTAAAAGCATTAGGTGACAACAATTGACTCTAAAATAGATAGATGTATAGCAAAGAGTGGATTGATCTGCAAGGCTATTGGATAGGCATGGAAACAAACATCAATGAGCAAAACAAGAATTACAGCCATGAAAAGTCTACAACCCAATCAACTCCTGATTTTCATTCGGAGGAGCTGTATAATACCTATTTACATCAATAATCAGAAAGGCATTATCAAATGCACTGCTTTCAGTCTACATTGTAAAGCATCGGACGTTATAAAACACAAGGATGGCAGTGCAAGAAGTTGAAACTGTGCTACCCCCAGGAAAGTTCATATCAGCAATTCCATGTCATTTTGGATAACTATGTTAAAAAATGATACTGAAAGAATTAGGACAAAGATGCTTCGTTCTTTGAAAATCGAGAAAGCCAGACAAAAATGTGGAAATAAATTAACGGTGCAAGATTAAGATACCTTGGAATGATGATGACAGTGTATGATAAGTCAAGAAGCACGTTGACAAGTCCTTATCATTTCCCTGAGACGGAATATGATATATGGGGTACCTAATCAACAATCAAGACCATACAATTACTACAACCTTTTTATGGAAAGGAAAAAAGCTGGACTTACAAATGCAAGAACTGATAACTTTTACCAAGCAACTGCCATCCAACTTGCTGGAGAAAGATCCACATTCTTAAGTGTCATTAATCCCGGATTATTCCTGGATAATTCAGTTACCTGAAAATAAATAATAAATCAGCATGGCATGTACCTAGGTAGAAATAAAGACAAAAGCATATCATTTTCTAGGGATTTATAGGGCTGTTACTGCTAAATCGAAATCAATAACTGGAATAAAAAAAAATAACCTTTTCCATAAGTGGAACCCTCCAGTAAGGAGAAGATATCTCGAAGTACTGAAAGTACAGATAGCCAAGTTTATCCCTCATTGACAAACAACCCTCATGGTCATAGCTGGAATCCTCGGAAATGGTATCCCATGTTTTGCTGGAATTGTTGCTTGGAGACCTGGACAGTTTATCACTCATGCTGTCATCGCTCCAAGAATCACTTTCAAGTTCGACAACATCATTATACTCTCTTGAGTTCCTACAAGAAGAAAAGCACGGTAGCTCAACCTAACTGCCGCAAATCATCAGAGATAAAGGAACTGCTATCAGCTAAAGTTTTGGTAGATAAAAGATGAATAGAAAAAAGGTTACAAAACCTGGAAGCCACCACTGACTTATGGCTGTAAATCTGAATGGCTGATAGGTAAGGAACATAATGTTGCCTAATGGTCTCACCGCTGCTCAATACTACTTGGGTGCCAGCACCATACGCACTCCATTCATCATAGCAATCCCATAAATCTCCCAAAGTGAAATATTCAACCATATCCTTGGTACCAGGTGGTTGCCATAAGCTATTTAGATCATGAATGCAGCTCTGCAGAGTATTCAAGAAAGCAAATTTTCAAGATTACCAGCAGTAAATGTTACAAGAGCATGTACAAGGCTAACGCACCAAGGAGAGATTTTGTTCTTTTTAGAATTAAGATTACGTGGCTGTTTTTCCTATCTTTGGAAAAATGAAAAAAATCTTATAGGTTTCTCTATTTTATTTCCTGTGCTTTTGCATGCTTCTACGCAATTATTGAACATACTATTAAGAATAACCCCATGCAAACTAAAATAAATTATAAAATTTAATTTTTAATTAATTCAATATTAAAAAATAAAATTAAAAAACAAATACTCGACTCAACCAAGTTAACTTATTAAACCTGTAATCTGAATTATAAAACTTTAATAACCTCATAAAAAATAAATTAAAATAATTATGAGATAGTATAACTTTATGAAAAGTAAATTAAAAAAAATAACAAAATCTAATTTCTAAATAACTCAATGTTAAAGGATAAAATTAAAAAAAAATTAATTTAAAAATAAAAAAAAACTCAAATCAATCAAGATAACATGTTAAATTTGTGATCTAAATTATGATACTATAACAATCTCGTAAAAATAAATTAAATAATTTATGAAACTTCATTGAATTTAGTATTAAAAATAAAATAAAAAATAAAAGCTAAAAAATAAATAGTAATTTATGAGAAGGAATAAAGTAAAACACCACCTCGTTATCTTTTAGGTTTTTTTTTTTTAATGGGTTGCAAAAGAAACTGCAAATTGAGCGCGAAGCAGCACACAATTAGTCCATTTAATTCATGTCCATTAAGGGAATTAATTAACTCAGCAATATGTTCGGATCTGGTAAATGATATAAAAAGATTCCTAATCACACTGCCACGTACCAATCCATCCATCATCCAGGGCAGGGGCCCAGGGACCATGACATTTTGGCTTAAATTAAAAAAAAAAAAAAGGAAGAAGAACTGGCACTTAGTCACTGACATCAACATCAAAAAGGACTAAAATTCAAAAATTCATTACTAGAGATTACAGCATTTATCTGTTTGGACTCTTCCAGAGTGTGTTAGGTTGTATTTATTTTGGTGGTTCCATCCGGTCTTTATATTGATTTTTTAAAAATATTTTTTTATAATTTTAATGTATTAAGTTAAAAAAAATTAAAAAAATATTTTCCTAATATATTTTTAATTAAAAAATATGTTTGCAAAGAGGTAACCCCTCTAATAGAGGCAGCAACGGGAAACACATGGCAAATTACTCATGCGGCTATAAAAAAGAAAAGATAGAAAAAGGAAAGAAAGAGACAATCATCACATTATCCCATCTTTATAATATGTGTGTGTGTCTTTTAATTAGAGGAAGAGGATATTCGCGGCATCCGCCAAGTATTCTGCTGGAACTGGATGAGGCCATTTTGAAAACGGGCCATGCCCGGTTACATCACGACAAATCATATCAATCTATTTAGGCCCACACAGTACAAGAACAGGAGTCATTGATATTAATACATGACCAATCTCATCAGTTATTTTTTTGTACCTAAAAGTAAAAAAAGAGAAAAGAAAAAGGAGAGGTCATCGACATCTCCCCAAAGTGAAGACTGAACAGTTGAGATCAAATTTAGCAGCAGCATTTCTTTTTCTTTTTTTTTCCCTCTTCAATTTATAGTTTCCTTAATGATGACACAAACAAAACAAAAAAGCCAAAAGAGCCACAAAAAAAAAAAATTCTAATTAAATAGAGTATATTATATATGTATGGACAAATTAAGAAAACGACGATTATATTTAAGAGCTAAATGGTAAATTGTTAAAATAGTGGATTGTGAATTTACAATAAAATAATTCTTCCAATCCTAGTGTTTCAATAAATAGAAGAAAAAGAAGATCTAATTAAAAGAGAGAGAAGAAGGGAATTAAAGGGCACATTAATAATTATACAGCAAGGACTAGGTACCTGAGGAAGGAATTTCGAAGGAGGAGTTGGAGTTACACATTGAAGAAAGCGTTCAAGATTGGAGTGGTGCTGCTGCTGGGTTGCTGAAGGCATCAACACAGACCACGATGACCTTTCTTTACCACTCATGCCCACCATGACGATGATGATACTAATTCACTGCTCGCCAAGTACTCTTCTCGAGTTGAAGTTTGCTGGGCAGCGAGATATATATATATATAGAGAGAGAGAGAGAGAGAGAGAGAGAAGCAGGCTGCAGGTCAAGCTAGCTATTTTGGCGATTTCTTCGCTATTATTTTAAACCCCCCACCCCCACCCCACACACACACAAATAAATACACGTGATCTTAAAGAAGGAAGCAAAATATCAAACCCCAAATTTTGTTTCATTTCTTGCACAGAAAGAGAGCTCTCCTAGCTAGAGAAATAAATTGATATCAAGACATATAAACACAGATAACAGCAAGAAAAAATGCAGAAGAAAACGAAGGATTGGCGAGCAAATCCAACTTAAACTGACAGACAAACCAACGCCTTAATTAACTCTCTAATTTGCTTAATTTTCGTTGCAGCTTTGGCTGCTAGTACGTATTAGGTGATTAAGGAGAAGGGGAGGGGAGTTTAAGAAATTAAAGAGTAGTGATGAAAGTAGAGTATTCTGAAGAGAAAAACGCAATGCTGCTTTAATTAATAAAATTCAGTTCAAACTGAGATCAGATGTTAATTAATTAATTAATTAACAGTACTCCTCTCTCTTTCTATACACACACACACGCTACTAGAACTAATGTACACAATTACACAATTTTATATTTTGAAGGTAATGATTGATTTGTAAATTATTTTTTATTTGATAATAAATTAAAATAATATTATTTTATTTTTTAAAATTTATTTTTAATAATAGCACATCAAAATAATATAAAAATATTTATAAAATTAAAGTAAAGTAAAAAAATATTTTTTTAAAATATTTTTGAAAAATACTTTTAAAAACAATAAAAAATTTCCAAAAATACTTGTGCATATCGTGATTGGCTTCTCTATCGTGATTGACTTCTCTTTTCTGTCTATTTAATATTTTTTTATTGGATATCATTATTTTGAATAACAAAAAAATATAAAAATCATGTTTTTCAATTATGACATATATAAATTGTGTTATTTCATTAAAAAAAAATTAAATATGTTAAAAAAAAATAACCATCGTCACATGGGTCTTTTAGCTTTCTAAAATAGTTTGGAAGATTTTTTTTTGAAAAAACAATATATATTAGAAAATGTATTTAACACAATACAACTGTGTTTTTAAATATTAATTTTGTATACTATTATTGAAAATAATAGTTATAAAATACATGTTCCATCCAAATGAATTATTATATATAAAATTAATCAAAAATCTTATGAAAATGCAATTTAATATCTCACGATAAAAAAAAAAATATAAACTGATGCGGCATGATAGAGAAATAGAAGAAAAAAAAAGTTATCAAAACATAGTTAATGTGGAATTTTATTTTCTACACATTCAATATTATTAAAAGGATTTTAATAAGATAATTCTAATTATATTTTAAAATATCATAAAACAAGATTATAATTAATTAAGAATTTTGTTTGAATTTAATTTAAGATTTATTATTACTTTGTTTTATAGTTATCTCATCGAGATATTTTTAAATATTATTATTCATATGCTTGGAACACGTGCTTGTTTCAATTTTATAATTCGATATCCCTCATTGCAGGACCATTGATTAATAACGGGTGTTTTTGAGGCTTCTCTCCTACATAAATGTTTTCTTTCGAGGAGGGAGAGCAAAATATTCAAGCCAGTCCACTTCCCAAGTTCCCATGCCCACTCTTTCTCTCTCTCACTCTAGAGGGGGGCTGTAATGATTAATCATGGCCTGGACAGAGTTTGCTCCGTTATTATTTTTACAACTCACCGGCACGTCCAAAAGTCGTACAGATTTGATGCTACATGTAGGCATTAATTTTACTATTCCAATTATTATTTTTTGGAGGGACCACTGCTATTTTTTTTTTTCTTGCGATTTTCAGACCGCTAGAATGTACACCCAATTACAGCGTCGTTTTTCAAAGTTTTCCAATCCATAGAGGCGTCGAGAGACAGTTGAATGCAAGGATTTTTTTTTTTTTTAGTTATAACCATTTTAAAATACAAATTATATTTTTTTAAAAAAATATAATCTTTTTAAAACACAAACTACATTTCAAAAGCTAAAAATATAATTCAAAAGCTAATAATACTTATTTTTTATACAAATTCCATAAAAAAACTAAAGTTACCTCTAAACCAAACATTCTTTAAATCAGCTAGCAATTTCCTTTGACGACTCATTAAAAATAATGATTTTATTTATTTTTGTGTTTTAAAAGTATTTTAAATTTTTTTAATTAATTATTTTATTTTAAATTAATAGTTTTTTGATATTTTTAGATCATTTTGATGTTCTGATGTCAAAAATATTTTTTTAAAAATAAAAAAATATTTTGATGAAGATAATGATTTTGTTTATTTTTGTGTTTTAAAAGTATTTTAAAAAAATTTAATTTTTTAATTTATTTTAAATTAATATTTTTTTGGTATTTTCAGATAATTTTGATGTGCTGATGTCAAAAATAATTTTTTAAAAATAAAAAAAATATTTTGATAAAGATAATGATTTTGTTTATTTTTGTGTTTTAAAAGTATATTAAAAAAATTTAATTTTTTAATTTATTTTAAATTAATATTTTTTAGTGTTTTCAGATCATTTTGATGTGCTGATATCAAAAATAATTTTTTTTTTAAAAAAAATATCTTAATGCCATTTCGAGTAAAAAATACTTTTAAAAATAACCATAATCTCATTCCCAAGTACCCCAATATAGCAGAAAACGTTTGTCACTAAAATGAATTTATAAGGCTTCAAAAAGAAATTTTGTTTTGCTCTTTTGAACTTGAAAAAAACATTCTACGAGTTAGCATAATTATTCATGATTCATGTTGAATATTGTCAATTATTTTGAATATCTTCGTTCATCATTTGTTGTTTTGCATAATAAAAATTGTGTCCACTTTCATTTTTTTATAGTCTTAAATGTGTTGCTTGCAATTATTATCAATCAATAATATTTAAGTTATAATTTTTTTTTGAGTTATGGATTTTTTATTATTATTTTGGTCTCTTATTTGAGTTATGGATAGCAATTTTCATTTCATATGTTACATGTTAAATTTTGTACTTTTCTTTTTGTATAGATTAAAAAATAAAAAAATATTTTCCAAATCATTTTTTACCACACAATCTAGCAACTATATAATATTTAAATGGTGGACCCGGGGGACTTTTATAATAACTCTACAACTTTTTTAACAAGCAAAATACTTTAATTTTTTCCATGTCATCTACGGTTTCTTTTTCCTTTCTTTCTTTTTCGGACAAAATGTATAATGGTCGCGTGTTTAACTGTTTGACATACCATCGCTTAGTTGTCGTGTCACTGTCACATAATCATTTAACACACATGTCATACATGACATGCCATCATTTGAGCCATGTCGGCCATGCATTAACGAATATACAAAATCTCATTTGATTATCACAATTTTTATAATCCACCTATTAATTTCTTAAGAATAAATTTTAACACGTTCGATTATAAATTTTTTCAAAGCATAAACGATCAATATGTTATTAATACATTTTTTACAAAGAGATTTATTCCTAATTATAATTTTGCTAGGGTGCCATTAAATTTAAGTTTTGCAATTAGCCTCCTATATAATAATGCCACAGCAACATCATTTTTTTTAAAGAATCATTTAAATTTTTTTACTCTCTAAGCTATAAATTAATATCATTAACAAGGATATTATTCCTGAATATTACTTCCAATTATCCCCATTTATTAACAATTAACTTTGACATTGAAAATTAATATTAAAAAAAACTAAAATAAAATGTTGCTTTAATGTTGATGTTTCCTAAGACTCATTTGCACTATGAATATGTAACTGTGTTGACTACAATATTTCTATCTTTTTTTCCCCACCTCATTTTATTCTTTCCTTTTATCTTTTGGTTGAAGCTCAGAGCCTTCTATTTTCACCATTTATTTATTTAAATTATAATGTCCAAGCCATTAGCGTACTTTATTTATCCTGTGTTTGGTCAATATTGGTCCTATTTTTTAGTTATTTTTCAAGCCATAATCATCGCTTATGTATTGTTCCCACATTATCTTGCCTTGGTGGGATGGGTTGTTTTGTTAGAGTTTTTCCGTGTGGTTAGTTTGAGTCATCAATTTTAATCAGCTTTTGTATTGCATTACCAGTTTTCGCCTTTAATTTGTTGCCTAAGTTTCATGAATATTGATGTGTGCTTTTTTTTTTTTTTTGTAATTTTATAAGATTGACGAAATCATAATCTCTAAAATCCAATTCTATCTTGTCAAGTGTGCATCTTATCATTTTAACCCAATTTATCATCAAAGAACCAACAATTTCTCCTCTTTGTTATTCACGTGCTCTTTCTTTCCTTCTTTCCCCTCTCTCCATCACTCATTTTTGCACATAAAAAATATCATTTTCAAATTAAAAAATTAAAAAACAAGATGAATCTTAGGTGATTTTAAGATATTCATCAACCTTACCATCCAAATATATCTTGAGTTTTTTTCCCATCAATTTCTGGAATTTGAGTTTCTTTTAAAAGATCTTTTATTGTTGGCTTTATAATTACTTCAAAACACTAATCATCCCTACCATATAGTATTTGAGAGTGAGAGCATCTCCAAGGCAATATGTTATTTTGAAGTGTCAAAATGTCAATGTAACATTTTAAGTAGTATAAATATGGCTCTGTTTACTATATATATTCAAATGAAAAAAAGTCATTTGAAGAGTTAATTGTATTGACCGAATTTAATTGGTTTTTTTTTATTAGCCCAACTTTGTTGAATTTCACTCTTTTGAGAAATATATGCGTGTTAATTAAAGGTTTTGATTAGTTGACAATCGTGAAGGGACCGTTTTTATGGACCACTTGCGGAGCTCATTAAGAATATTGCTTGCTATAACAATCATTAAGGAGGCCAATTTTAATTGATTTTATTATGATTTTCCTGGCAGTTTGAGCTGCTGGTTTTTACTTTAAAAAACAAGTTCTTGAAAACAAAAATATAAAGAATATCAATCAATCAGTCAATCCCCAAACAAAACGATCCGAGTTTTAAGTTGTTAAGATAAAATTGAGATCTTATGATTGATTTAATATGATATTTCCCTTAGAAGTTATAATTAAGATGTGATTGTATGAGTGGAGTCTTGGTTTGCTCGCTTAAATTAGAAAAAGTTTCAACATGCAGCAGGCAAGAAAATAATCAGTGCTCTTGTTTCTCTAGCCTCTGATTATCTGTAAAGGGGTGGAAAGCCGGGCCTGGAACTCGAGGCTAGCCACAACTTGTATCTCTAGCCCACTTTAAGCTTCTTAAATCAGAGGGACTTGCGTTTTCATTGCTGGGCATTTGCCTTCCATTTTAAATTGAAAACGGGTTCGGTTTCAGATGGTAATGGCCCAATTACATTTTCTCCACGAAGCCTGATAAGGGCGTTTGTTTGTCCGAAATTGAATTTTTTTTTTCCTATCATGAAAAATAAATTAGAAATCATTTTTATATACTTAGTTATTTCATGAAAATAAACTGGAAAAATAATATTTTTAATTTACTAATTTTTTTAAAATAGAAAAATTTTATAATTATCAACTTTCTTTTGAAAAATGAATTATTTACTATAATTATTTTTTCAATTAGTTGATTATTTGTACTTTGTATGCAGGATCTAAATAGTTATAATTTCACATATAGCTGCCACAATTTTTAAAAATCAATTTGTTTTTGTTCTCTAATTGCTTGATGTTTTCTTTTGAAATTAAACTTCACAATAATAGTTTTTTATTTATTTCCATTTAAGATCTTTTAAGAACAAATTATTATAAAAAAAAACAAGTAATCATTCTTAATATGATATTTTTTTATTAAAGTGGATGTTCGGATTAGTTTTTATATAACTATTAATTCCAAAATTAATAATCAGGAAGTAATCATAAAAGATTTAAATTTGTGATTATTGAAATGCAAATTTAAAGCTGGGTGTTGAGAGGAAAAGAGGTGATGAGTCTGACCGAAGTAATGGGCTGTAGGTGTGAAAGGGAGAGAGGTGATGGCCGAAGTAATGGGCGGTAAAGACTTTACTCCTCCGCTACTAACTAACAAATCACTATCATTAATTAAAGGGTCGGTCGGAATATATTAGAGGTTATGGTTTAAAATATTTTTTTGTTTTAAAATATATTAATTTTTTTTATTTTTTAAAAATTATTTTTAGTATTAATATATTAAAAAAATATTTTTTAAAATTTTTGTTACGAGAGGCAAGTATAATCTAAAATATACTTAAAACCAATTATGTTGTAGAAATAGAAGATGAAAAACTAACAACTGGGTTTTTAAATGGAGGTCGGTCTTGAATTAAATGCTGCTGCCAACATCTACCAGAACTCATTTATTGGATAATAATAGAAACAAATGGTCCAGTCTAAATCTTGTTGATGCATCCAATATCTGCTAACCAATTCATATCATTATCATCATCATCATCATCATCATCTTTTCTTTTTTCTTTTCTTTTTAAGATCATTACGATCTTCTTGTTAAAGTATTTCTTTCACAATTACTCTAGCTAATTCCATGCATCAACTTACTTGTTCGGTTATGTCTGAGATTATTCGAATCTAATCGATTCTTGAAGATAGAGGCAAGCATGACCTACATGTGAAGTTGAAGAGAGGAAAAAATTGTGTTGCAGCTTGCTTGGTGTCAGGTTTTTTGTTTTGTCACACCAAAGACGACCAAGCAAAAGTAACCAAGTTGTTGATCAGTTGAGGCTGTTTTTGCATGAGACTTTCTTATTTTAACCTACTCTATTCCTCCACCGGTCAAATTCACACAATATATACCTCCAGCTGCATCTTTACCTTAGCTTGCTAGCTCAATCCTATCTTGCGTTCCATCTTTCTCCTGATCAAGACAAGCTATAATAATATACATATAAAGGATGGCGAAGAACCCATCAACGAATAATGTAACAATGGAGATAGAGGCAAGCATACCATCAGAGGTTGTAGATGGAATAATGGTAGGTTTGAGTCCTCTAAGCGAGACCCTTTGGAGGGACAGAACTAAAACAGAATTCGTAGGAGATGTGTCGGCAAGGCTTACATGGAAGGATCTGACTGTGATGGTTACCCTCAGCAATGGAGAAACACAGAGGGTTTTGGAGGGACTTACTGGCTATGCTGAGCCTGGAACTCTCACTGCACTTATGGGTCCTTCTGGCTCGGGCAAATCCACTCTCCTTGATGCTCTCTCAAGTCGCCTTGCTGCTAATGCCTTCCTCTCTGGAACGGTTCTCCTCAATGGTCGCAAAACCAAGCTCTCTTTCGGGACCGCTGTCAGTACTGACTACACTAGCTAGTAGCTCCTACTCTTCTAGTTTCATTTCTATGTTTCTTACTCCATACTCCACATATATGCACTGCTTTTCTAGCTCTTAATTAATTAAGTTATGTGTAATTAATCACTAGCACATGTTTTGTAACATATTTTAAACAATATTATTGTAAGTTCTGTTTTTCCAAGAGAGAAATTAATCAGACATTATTAATTAATTATAATATTTTTTTGAACTTAATTAGGCCTATGTAACACAAGATGACAACTTGCTTGGTACTCTGACGGTGAGGGAAACAATCTCCTATTCAGCTCGGCTACGTCTTCCTGATAAGATGCCCTGGTCAGAGAAGCGTGCCCTGGTTGAGAGTACCATAATAGAGATGGGTCTCCAAGATTGTGCTGATACTGTTATTGGGAATTGGCATTTGCGTGGGATCAGTGGGGGAGAGAAGAGAAGGGTCAGCATTGCTCTTGAAATCCTGATAAGGCCCAGACTGCTCTTTCTCGATGAACCAACTAGTGGACTTGACAGGTGCATATTTCACCTCTCATGGCAGTGATTCTATTCTGTTTCCTAACATTCTGTTTTTTTCTTTTTGATGAAATCATGGCGTTCCCCTTTCCAATTCCGTCATTAGACTCTAATAATTATCTTTTATACATGTGGCAGTGCTTCAGCTTTCTTTGTAACTCAGACCCTCCGCGGCTTATCTAGAGATGGCAGAACTGTCATTGCTTCAATACACCAGCCTAGCAGTGAAGTTTTTGAGCTTTTTGATAGACTGTACTTGCTTTCAGGAGGCAAAACTGTTTACTTCGGTCAGGTTTCAGAGGCATATGAGGCAAGAAACGCCACTTTCTTTTTTCTTTTTGGTTTAATCTAATTGGTCATTTGATTCCTTTCATTTACTTCAAACTGTTAATCATTTTTAGCTCTTTCTTACAGTTCTTTGCACAAGCTGGCTTTCCCTGCCCTGCTTTGAGGAACCCTTCTGATCATTTCCTTAGGTGCATCAATTCTGACTTCGACAAAGTGAAGGCTACTTTGAAAGGGTCCATGAAACTGCGGGTATCTCATTTTCTCTTAATTAATTGTTTTCGAATTGTTTTGTTTTTTGTTGTATACTTGAGCTTTCTTGTGTACTAGCAATTTCTGAAATTTACAGGCTAAGGACATATTATTGACTTGCATCTATAATTAATGACAGAAATGATGAGATGATATTGAAAACACAGTTTTTTTTTTTTCGTTGAGAAAGCTTCATGTGATCTTTAATCAACTATTCAAAATTGACGAGTTCCAGCAATAGGCTATTATAATTTAAGGGTCCGGATAAGTGCTCATATTGGGCAATTAATGATTGTATTGGCTTAGTTTCATCTCTTCCTTCCCAAAATTGATTCTAAATCTCCATGTTTGTATATATCCTCCTCTCTTTGATTTGTTGCTTGAGGCCTGATTGATAATGCTCTTAATTAACTTATGTTTCTGCAAAGTTTGAGGCAAGTGATGATCCTCTGGAGAAGATAACCACGGCTGAAGCTATCAGAACTCTGATTGATCACTATCGAACTTCTCAGTACTGTTATGCAGCAAGAGAAAAAGTCGAGGAGATATCCAAAGTTGTAAGTGCTTTAATTTCGTGGTGCTCCTCCAGTTTGCAATCTGATCAATATTTATCTTCACTAATTTAATTATAGCGAGGCCTTCTCTTCAACTGTATAGGCTTAAAATTAGTAGCTAATTGATAATTGATGTCTGGTCGCAGAAAGGAAATGTGCTAGAAGCAGGAGGGAGCCAGGCTAGTTTCTTGATGCAGGCCTTTACTTTAACAAAGCGTTCGTTCATCAACATGTCAAGGGACTTTGGGTATTACTGGCTTCGACTAGTGATTTATATTGTGGTCACTATCTGCATTGGAACCATCTATCTCAACGTGGGGACGGGTTACAATTCTATACTGGTACTGTTAATGAAATATACCAATCCTATGCTCCTAAGCTTAGTAAGTTGCTATTTAGGAGGAGTAAACATCTTATCTTCTAACTAAATATATATACTTGTTTCTCTCGATTAATCTGGAACAGGCAAGAGGGTCGTGTGCCTCATTTGTCTTTGGTTTCGTCACGTTCATGTCAATTGGTGGGTTTCCTTCCTTTGTAGAGGAAATGAAGGTAATTAATTACCTTTTTTTTTTTACTCGTGCTCACAAGTTGTGCACAAGTGCCTTATCAAGACTGCTAATCAATAATGATAGCGCTTGCTAGTTTAATTATTTTTTATCGTTTCGCAGGTCTTCCAAAGAGAAAGGCTAAATGGGCACTATGGTGTGGTCGCATTTGTGATTAGCAACACCATTTCTGCAATGCCGTTCCTGATAATGATTACTTTTATTTCTGGAACTGTTTGTTATTTCATGGTCCGCCTTCATCCAGGATTTGAACATTATGTTTTCTTCGTGCTGTGCCTTTATGCGAGTGTCACCGTAGTTGAAAGCTTGATGATGACCATAGCCAGCATTGTCCCTAATTTCCTCATGGGCATTATCATTGGGGCTGGAATTCAGGTTTCTATATATATGTATTCTTCTGTTAATTTTACTTGTAATAAATAAATCAACTAACTGCGTGTTTTCTTCATGTCATTGTCAGGGAATATTCATGCTAGTATCTGGGTACTTTAGGCTCCCAAATGACATACCAAAGCCTGTGTGGAGATACCCAATGTCGTACATTAGCTTCCACTTCTGGGCTCTACAGGTAACACTGAACCTGCATACATACATACATACAGTATATCGATAAATCCTAAGATCTTTACGTTGCTGAAAGCAATTAAAGAGGCATATCTATGTATGCGTTTTCAGGGACAATACCAAAATGATTTGAAAGGATTGCTGTTCGACAACCAATCGCCTGATCTTCCCAAGATACCTGGCGAGTACATACTGGAAAACATATTCCAGATTGATGTGCACCGGTCCAAATGGGTAGATCTCAGCGTCATATTCAGTATGATTGTCATCTACCGCATCATCTTCTTTATCATGATCAAGATCAGTGAGGATATTACCCCTTGGATCAGGGGTTACATAGCAAAGAGAAGAATGCAGCAGAAGAATGGAACTCAAAATACAACAGTTGCTCCTGATGGTCTCATCCACTCACCTTCTCTGAGGAACTATGTTGCCGATCGTCCGACTGAGATGTAGATCAAGGGATGCCGAAGGTTAATGGATTAATGTATCTTGCTTAATTTCTTTCAGTTCAAACAGAGCATATTATTACTGTTGTTGTTTGTTGAAGAGCACAAGTTATGTAACCTTTGTTTCAACAATAGGCTCCAGTGCAGGTTGATGATGCTGAAAACTAAATTTGGCAGTTTGGTATGTACTTACAAACCAGAGACAAACTCTGTAATGCCTCGGTTATAAATGTAATCCACTACCAGAAAACCGATAAATACAAACGGAAATACCGAGGGAATATTTCCGTCGGTAAATTTCCGAGGGATTTTACCGACGGACATATTCCCTCGGTATATACCGAGGGAATTACGGAGGGAAAAAAAAATTAAAACAAAGCAAAAAATAATAATGACGTGTCAGGATTTACCAACGGAATTACCGACGGAATAAATTCCGTCGGTAAAATTCGTCGGCAAATCCGTTGGTAAACTTGTTTACACTGTTCATCATGTCAATTACAAAGGGAATCACCGACGGACAAAATCCGTCGGTATTTTCCAGAGAGCTCCAGAACTG
>Ga0307517_10000681_pt1 | contig 58409 bp, 53 predicted proteins | sample 23_EM_MG_FD_194515 | JGI IMG/M metagenome (GOLD analysis project Ga0307517, IMG submission 194515) | Populus trichocarpa ectomycorrhiza microbial communities from riparian zone in the Pacific Northwest, United States - 23_EM | ecosystem: Host-associated > Plants > Roots > Unclassified | place... | reverse complement strand
ATTCGTGCTATTCAATGGTCGTCTAAAAGCTTCATCCAACCACTCGTTTCAAATTGTGAAACTTTTAACAAAATATGAGCACTCCAATTCATCTATGATATCAATTTGTAAATAATATGACCATTCATCAATTTCAAATCAAATAGTCGATTTCAAATTGTAAATACTGTGACCATTCATCAACTTCAAATCAAATAGTCGTTTTCAAATTGATGCAATGTGTTAGTGAGCTGCCTTTGTGCCTGAGCACACGGGGATTTACACACAAGGATGGATACCACCTCTAACCCAAACACCTAGGCTACTAGGTCAAGGGCTCATCTTGTATACGTCTCTTTTCCCGTTCCTTTTTAATGTGAGATAATTACCACTTACATGTATGTTGGAGAATTATATAAATAATAGTTTAAGTTATTGGGTTGACCAAACAATCACAAGTTCGAATCTCTCAACTCTCATTCTATTTAATAAAAACTAAAAACTAAACACATGTACAAGTTTCAAACTCAAAAAGCTTTCATCTGAGTGGGTATGTTAGAAAATTATATAAATCATATCTTAGGATCTCATCTAACAACTTAACCTATTTGGTTGAGATGGTTCTCTGACAAAGTGCACCCAACAAATCTTCTCCTTACATGTGAGCCCAACCCATTGAACACAACTCCACCTCCAATGGAAGCAAACAAAGTCATGGAAAAGCAGAACCTTTGGTTATGATACCAATTTTTTATAGAGCTGCCTATGTTCGACTAGACTTTTGGGTTGGAGGTGTTGTTCATCCTTGCGTATAAGCCCTAGTGCTTGCATGCCCAACACGAACACAAAGGCCATGCATCACCCCTAACTCAAGCAGACTTTTGGGTTGGAGGTGGTGTCTATCCCTGTGTGTAAGCTCACATGCGTGCAGGCTCATGCATCTTCCTGAACACAGGCAGCTCCCTAACACAAAGTCTCCCATTTCCCATCTTAACTAAGGGAAATCAAACTGCCCCTACCCCTGACCCTCATTCTAAGAATTGACCAAGTAATTCCAATAGAAGCTCAGGGTACATACTGCTGCTTGAACTGCTCAATTAATTAAAACAAGGTAAACCATTCCAAGGGGATAGTTAAAACTATATCCAAGTTCCAGGGTGGTTAAATTTTAAAACTTTTGATTGACATTTTAGTTTCTAGACCGAATTAGCCAAATACCTTCTAATTGCCCAATTAAAGTTGTGTGATATAACTAGCTAGGAAAGAGCTTTAAATGGGATTCTGACAGCTCAGTTGATGTTTATTGCAGATGTTACTGAATTCTGGAAAATGCAATAAGGGTATATAAATTAAACAATTATAAAACTTCCATACCCATCCAAAAAGTGCATCCACTTGATGTCGAGTGAAGAAGAGCCTTGACGCGGAACAAAAACCGTTCCATTGAACGCTTTGTAGCAGGAATTTTGCTAGTGATGGCTGTTTGTTTCGAGCCCTTCACAAAGAGCAACAAATTCAGACTGATCTTATGTTGCAAAGTTATTGACTCAAAAATAGAAATGAACAAGACAAACTGACCTTTGCTTCAGAACATAGAGTCTGTATTGTTCTTGTGGCCTTTTGAAGCTCTGTTACCTGAAGGAAGCACAAAGGAGGAGCTTAGCACCAATCTAAGATTTTTATCATAATCACCCACCTTAGAAGTTGTTCAGTGGACCTGATCTTACCAATTGGATTATGAGTTCATTGTGTGTTTGAAAGTGAGCCTGTAAGAAATCAAAAACTGTTTGAAGGTTTAAAATTCAGTACTCCAAGCAACTACATCTCAGATTCTACTGCAAAAAGAAAGTGTCACGGATGTACCTTTTAGGAAGGAGTCCACAAACTTCCCACCATACTTGACAGACATGGCACGCACAGTCACCTGCTCCATTAATTTAGCATGTCAACCATTTTCCACTTCACATTAGAACCTAAATATTGACAAAGGCACTCCCCGTTTCTGCTTTCCTACCTTGTCATGAGTTCTGCACAAGTTAACTAGTGATACGACAACGTTCACAGATTTTTGTATTTTGATCAAATGCTTTTCAACAGCTTCAATCTGAACAGCAGCTCTGGGTTTCATAAAGAGAGCAATTTCCTTAACCTAATCACAAGACAGGAAAGAATAAGAAACTAAAATCTAACTCCAGATGAATTTTTCTCTATTTCAATCTTATGTATTTAAAACTCACCAATTTGTTAAGAATAGCGATGTTCCCTTCATGCTGCACATAAAACCACCTTATGTAAACATTTCCAAAGAGCAACAGAAACATTAGATGAAATCTACAATACTGCTACCATTGGAAACCATACCAGCACCCGGCACCACACAACAAATGTTGCATTGCATAGAGTTGGGAAACCATGATGATCATCTTCTACTGTTGTTCCAGATGAAGAAACCTAGTAAGAAAGTGAATTCCATTTACAGATAACTTGGAAAGCAGCACAATCATGTTGTCTGGTGCATTGCAATGTTGGACATTCCATCCATGTTTCAAGCAAGTCAGTGTTTTATCCTAACTGTTTCAAATTCAGGTTCCAAATTCCAAATGGTGAACTCTTAAAATCACATTTTCAACTCCAAGTTAGAGGGATAACAATTTTACTATCTGGAAGAACATTGTACTAGGATGGTCAGATGCAAAGGTAATGAGTTAGCAGAAGATAAGTATAGAAAATATTCACATACCGCAGGCAAAATAGAGCAGGCTAGCTTATCCAACAAATCAGATTTAGATTCACTATTCTCCAGGTAAATCTGCAAAATCTTTTGTACAATTTCCCCCTGACAACATCAGAAAATTAAACACCATCTAAGCATGTTACTTGTTCCATTAACTACTAAAGACTACTGAAACAAAGAGCTGAATAGCATGAGATAGATGGTCATACTTTGTTCTTCCAACCGTTCTCAAGATGTTCACTATCCCAGTTGTGACTTAAAAGCTTCTGGGCAGAAGTTCCAAGTCTGCTGCGCAAGTTTGGAAGGATCCTGTGAATGGATGGTGAGTGTATACCTTTACCATTAGTCTCCGATTTATCCAGTACAGTCTGGACAGAGGTTACTACTGATTCTAGGGTAAGAAGAGATTCTGAGGCCAGCATAAAGGAGAATGAACATGCTGCAAGGAGAAGTAATTATAATTACAAAGGATACCTCTTGACCACATTATACACCGCTACAAAACAAGATAGAATCTATACCCATATCTAATGCATCTTCAATAAATGATGAAGCTCCAAGATACAAATATTCTATTGTCCCAGGTGAAGGGCTATGCTGTAGGCCAGAAAACACATTCTCGGATACTTCTCTTGGTTGAAAGGCTTCAAGAAGATCCGATAGAACTGATTTGTGCATTTGAACATCAATAAGGTTTAGCATCTGCAAATAGGAAAAGGGCAGAAAGAAGTTTGAACAATAGAAACTCAGAAAGGTTGCTTGCATTATTTTCAAAAGAAAAAAAAGAATCAATTATGTATTGGTGACTGGTCTGAGAGAGAGCAAGAGTTAAAAAAAAATACCTTACTAAAACTATGAAGTACTTCTTTAAATACCAAAGTCGAAACTACAGATTTTGAAAACACAATACTGGCTACTTCTGGATTTCCAGCAGAAGCAGAGTGAACATTCCAATGATCTTCACAAGTTCCATCACCTGCAAAGAACATGCTCTTAAATAACAAGAACACTGTCGCACGATGAGTAGCATTTATCCAACCAAATTAAGCAGCATAAACTAACCTTCTTTAAGAACAAAAGTGGCATTATCAAAATGCCTTCTCAGATTTGGAAAAAGCGGCCCAACGTTGCTCAAGAACTCTTGCAAGGTCATTCTAGTAAAACCTGCAGGAGCACTCAAGCATGTGGCCGAGAATTGTTTTCCATGAGGCATAAAGTAATCCAGCTTGTTGTGAAGATCGCGCAAAAGGTATAGATAGAGGGGTAACTAGCACAGGAAATAAATCATTGTGCATGTTTAATGACATTAATAACCTATTAAAAAACACAAATTACCACAATCTCTGTACAATTAGATTTGTACCTCAACTGCAGGATCAAGGCAACAGGACTTTTGATTCTGCATATGAAAAGACACATTAAATGACTTCCATCAGTGCTTGTTTAAATATACTACACATGTATTAAACAACAGCATGAGACTAGACCAAAAACCAAGATGCTGACTTCGGATAGAAATTATCATGCCTAGTGAATGAACACCCTTCCAAGGAACAAGATGGAAAGGGAATCAGAGTGTGGGACTGTGAGCGAATACCAGCATATCACTCTAACACAGTAATCTTAGTCTAGAAATTCTAGAGAGAGAAAAAATTGAAGAAAGGATAACACATGCAGAAGACCATCCATCTCATGAAACAGATAGATGTTTGATATGATATGTAATATCTAATTTAGTAACATTCTTGCATACAAGTGCTTAATAAGTTGAAATAAAACCGTTCTCCTTTACATTCCTTCCAAGTACAAAATGCAATTTCAGAACAGACAAACTGAATAAAACGTTAAGAAAAATACCATTCCACAAGATCCTGCAGTTGAAAGTCTACATATGAAATGGAAATCCCACAGCAAGCAGCATGTAAAAATAAATGAAATGAGAATCATGATTTTCAGCAGCATTATTGTGTACTCACATTTGAAAACATCAAAAGGGAGTAACATTGGACATGGAGTGGCCTGAATTTAAATCGTTGTGCTTCTAGAGCCTTGGCAACTGCAGAAACTTCTAAACTTATTAGCCCAGTAGAATTACAGGAATCTTGATCTGCAGGAATAAATGTTTGTCCCTTTGAAGATTGACTAGTAGACTCCTCATTTGAGACATCTTGGCTTGTTACAGCTCCTTTTTTCCTCAACACATCCAATATTGTTGGCTGCCGGAGTTTACCATTTGGATCCGAACTTGATTCTTTTGATGTCTTTTTATGTTTGTTGTCTTGTGTTTTCTTATGTTCACCGTTTTTTTCAAAATGTACCCTATTGTTAGCTTTGTTTAAAAGTAAAGTTCCAGAATTATCAACTTGAAGATGGAGCTCTGGCAGAGACAGAGGATGGCATTTGATGCAGTTGTTTAGTAAATTTTCCAGAAATCTGCATTTCAATACTATTTTCATCAGTGCAAAGATAACATACTGCTTTCAGAATGAAACTGAAAAAAAAACTACAATTGAAAATTGCATAACTCCTGGCATGAATCAAATACACTTAGACTAGTAAGTGGGACTTTCATCGGTGTAATAAGAATATGCAGTTGTAACAAATGATGTAAAGATTCCAGTTTTTTACCTCTAAGTGTATGGAATGCCTAGGATTGCTTGCATGACTAACTATAGAAGTCATAGTCAACCAAATTATTGATCAAGTAAGAGCTATCCCTTTTCTAGGCTTTCATCTGTCACTTTACAGTGTGCCTTTATTACGTCATTCTTATCACTGTTCACATAACAGCAGTAAAAAGGCCAATCCACCTAGGGTACTATTGTGGAACTGTACAGAGAATTACACCAAGGCTTTAATATATAAAAAGATGTGATTAAAAATGGCGCATGAATAATCAAGTAATTGAGAGCACTAGAGTTTACACTAGGTTCCTGAGTCGCTTCAATAGCTTGACAATTATATCCATTTTTGTAGCCTGACTGGTGCATTCAAATCTTCCAGTAACTTGTGTACAAAAGGCATTAAGCTACAAACAAAATTGTATGCATTACAGACCAGAACATATAGAAAATTATTCAAATAAAAAAAAAAAGTGGCTCAACCCAGAAGGTGACAATTTCAAACTAAAAAAATATTACCAGTTCCCTTATCCAGTTTGCCGCATAATAAAGAGAAAGGCATACAATCTGTTTCTGCTTAGCTGTCAATGATTGCCAGCCTGCTTCAGAAAAGTACTGACATTGCACAAGATATAGGTATCAGCAAATTGGTCAAGACCAACAGCATTGCCAAACTTTGTAAATGTACAAAGCTGAAGGAAATCACAAAGTAGGTGACACAGTGGCAAAGGTCATCAGAAGTTCCAAAGTATCAAGCGTCAGGAGCACTATGTGCACTGCTTGCTCTGGACACAATGAGTTACAAAGATTTGCTAGATAACCACTTTGGAAGCAAAGCACTTCAAAACCTGTTCAATGAAACCATGCTTTTTCCTGCTTGACATAATATTCTAGTTTTTTTAACTTTCCTTGCCCTCCTTGAAACATGAGCAAAGGCAAAAAATTCTGCTTGTATTTAAAACAACGCTTGGATGCTAAAATAACCAAAAACCATACATATGAAGAAAGAATTACTTCTCGATGATGTTAGTAAAAGCATCTCTCTGGCCTCACCTTAGAGGAGGGAAGGTGCAAAGGGCAGCCAAGTAGTGCATCAATTCCACTAAGAGATCCCTGATTTGTCAACCTCTCAACCTGAAAAACAGACCAAAAAGAAAACATCCATATGCTTCCTTCTAAGCTTATAGTTCTAATGCCTAAAGTCCATGAACTTACTGCGGATAGTAAGAGGAAGTTAGCAGGAAGAACTTGCAATGAAGACGTAGACCTGGGCAGAACAAACTTTTAAGCCAACAGGCACAAACATTTAAACAAGTACTAAAAAGAAAAGGGCAAGGATGGCCAGAACATTACTGCAAGGAAGAGGACGACAATGACAAAATGCTCAAACAAATAGGAGATATGTCACCATCCAGGTTCATCCACAGTTCCCCTGCAAAAGGAAAGTTATACATGTCCTGATTTCCCATTAACTTCAAGGGAAAAAATATGAGAAATCAAGAAAGAGATTGCAATGCTAATTCACCTTCTAAACCACAATATGAGTCCTCGCCTGGTAATTGTCCACCTTGGAGATCAGATAGAAACTTAGACTCAAACTCTCCAGCATGTTTGCCAACCCTACAAAATACAGACAATTTTCTCCAATATAATCAGGCATTTGATACTGTTTTAAATGACTGAGAAGCTTAGTTTCCAGAATTATGTGGTTGTAGTCACTGACCATTCTACAATTTCTGGCTGAAGTTTCTTATGAAGCATTATTGTAGTCAGTTCATCATAAAAGAGAACCAATGGTAAGCACAACTGCTTGCAAGAATCCAGAGATGTTCTCAAGAGTTCCAAAGCCTCCTCACAGTTAGATTTCTGTGTAAGTAACATTCAATAATGGTGAATAGGCATGCTGGAATAAAAAATCTTCATTAAAACATGAGAAATTAAACATTGTAAAAAAAAAGGTTAGCAGGATTAGTTTCCTTTATAACATTGGAAAGCATTGCAAATTCTATAGCAGGGGAGCAAACATGGAGCATTATTTACAGCTGGAAAAAACATCAGCAGCAAATAAATAAGCAGCCATAATCTTGCAGTTGAGGAAACAGTGAATCCTACCTGAGAAGGAGACGCCCCGGTAGCATTATTTATGTCTCCGAGACAAGAGACTACTTTCAGAGTCCCGATTAGGCCCATCTTCTTGTACTTCATATCTGGATGGCTGACCTATCCAATATGAGTCATGACAGCCAAGAGAACATGGATAAAGACTAGAGGAAATTTGTAAGCAGCTAAAAGGGGACAGAAAGAGAAGGATAAAAGAAAAAAGTACGGAAAATACCTGCTTTCGGATTATCATAAACAGTTCATCTGCAATTGAAGATCCAAAACAATATGTACTAGATCGAGCTGCCAAAGCCAGCTTGCTGAAAACTTCATAAACCTGCACCACGGAAAGCTAGTGAAACTGGCACAAACTATCAGCATTTCAACTTATAATGCCAAGAATAGAAAAAATCTACAGACCTTGTGTAGATGTTCCATGCAAAATCCTTCCAAGTAATCCAGTATACCTAAGGCAGAACATTAAACACATCAAGAGAAATCAGCATCTAGTCACAGCATATAGTCATGTGACACAAGAGTGGATAAATACCATTTATATGAGCAGAAAGTGGAATCAACTCCTGCGGATACTTGGAGGCCAGCAAAGCCATGGTGTTCAAAGAAGAATTTACTTCGAAACTAACACCAGATCCAACATGAGTCACAAGTGCCCCAAGAACCTGCAAAAAAGCTGGAATAAGACTTCCCACAGTATGCGTTTCAATTACTAAATCACAGACAAGAAAAATTTCAGCAGGCTACTGACCTCTTGTCGAAAATAAGTATCACCAAACTCTCCAAACAAGCAAATGTATATGTGAATGCCAAAATCCCTTGCTTTTTGTTCTTTACATGCCAATAAGTGCTCGGCCAATGAAAGAAACCACGGAAAATAATCCTAGTCAATAAACATAAGACAGAAATCAAAAGGAGTTCCAAAACCATTCCTTAATTCTGATCCTAGCTTGTTAATGTGAAATGATTCTTCATTCAAAATGACGGCAGCTTATACCTGAACCAGTTCTTTGTTGCCACAAATACACTGGTCAATCATATCTTCCCGAATACAACTTTCAACAATTTTCTTCTTGAGAATCCTCTCAACACTCTTTTGCATCGACTTGCCATTCATGTATATCAATATAAGAAGCCATATGTCTATGACCTTGTGATCCTGAGGTTTATCAACACTACTCAATTCTTTCAAAACCTCCTGACACAGCATCTAAACAGCAGCAAATGGAATAAGGTCATATAGACAAATAGCATACACATATGCTTACATTGGCAATACTGCAAAGAAAACTTACATTCTTAAATAAAAGACTTGATCTCAAAGCATCAAGAATAGACGCCTCCGTATTATCCACGAGTGACTTCCCTTTAAGTTTCCGCTGCTGACTTGAACGAGAACTATTCGACATTCCCACAAATTTTAGCTGCTGACGAATCTGCGATATTATTCTTCGAACATTTTGAGGTGTAGCCGAAAGCAATAAAAAACTAAGCAAATTCGGAATATGCTCCCCATCTATTGTCCTAATACACGATAAAGCTGTCGAAATAACCTTCAAAACAAAAAATTATCACTATCAAAACAAATCAAACAAAATAAAATGCTCAATCCCGAGTCTCTATTTTCCAAAAACATAACAATGCACCTGTTCTTGCATCATTTCATCCAGATTAAGATTCGAAAACGCATCAAGCACCGGCACAATGATCTCAGAATCCTCCTGTAGCATTTGGTCTAACGAATCAACGACAGCATTATTACTACTTTGATCACCGATGATCTCCGGCAAAGAACCGATAATCTCTTTCTTTAAATATAAAGGACAGATTGAAACAACTTGCAATAACTTATCCGTGAATGTATTAGGATCAACAACAAAATCAAGCCACCGGAATTGATCAATTATCAGCCTGGCTACATCATCTTCGAGCGACAGTGTTGTTCTAGAATCTACGGAATTCGTGTCGAAATATTCCGGAAGTTTCTCGAGGAGCATGATCTGAAGGTCTAGCTGAATTGCTGGAACTAGCAAGAGCTGCCTTACTAAGCTCTCACTTCTCTTGGCGCCAAAACCATCTCGTTTCGAAAATGCAAGAACCCTGATTAATTAACATTAATAATAATTAAAACTTAATTAAATGTTAATGACGTAATTAAGGGCACCACGGTGGGGCCCACGCAATCGCGCAGGCACATTCCAGGGAGCTTTTTATCTAAATCGTGAAATAAAGCAGAATTTGTGAGTTTACGAAACTGACCTGCGGAGGTTATGTTGAAGATTAATGTAAGAGGAGAATCCGGAAAGGAAATCGGAGCGGAGAGCAGGGGCGGTATCGGAAGAAGAAAATAGACGGTTGAGATGGTTCCGGAACTTATGATGATCAGAAGGAAGGCAAGGCGGACCTGAAGGATTGATCAAAGTACAGCCAGCATCAGCTAGAATCGACACCAATTTATCAACGGATGATGACGATGAGGATGATGATACTTGATTGTCCTCGACGGCTTCGTTTTGAGATTGTGGTGGTTTTTTGGTGGTGGTAGTGGAGGATTTGGGGATTTTCGGTTGTGGAAATGGAGGAATAAAGGAGGAAGGTCGTTTCCGGGAGGGGTTTTGTTGGTGGAGGAACACCATTTTGGTGGCGGACGAGAAGACGTTTGGTGGTTTAGGGAGAGAGAAGGGGATTTTGATGTGCAAAACAAAGTGGCGCCAAATTGTTGAAGAAGAAACCGCTTGAAATTATTTAAAGGCTGGTTGGTTTAATTGGGCTTAATGAGGTTAGGTCCGGCCCATGTTAAGTGATAAAAGGAAGTAGGCTTCCATAACACTTTTTTTTAATATATATATATATATATATATATATATATACACCGTTTGGTTTAATTGGGCTTCATAATGATTGGTACGGCCCATTTTTAAGTGATAATGGGAAGTTTGACATTGGGATAGCTTTGCTTTTAAAAAAAGTTTTAAGTTTTTTATTTAAAAAGAATTAAATTGATGTTTTTAGATTTTTTTAATAATTTTTAAATATAAATATTAAAAATAAAAAAATCTAAAAATATATTTTTTCAATATATTTTTAATTAAAAAATATTTTACACCGGTACAATGTTTACGGATATCCTATCTATCTCTATATCCAAATTCATTGCATATTTTACTTCTTTTTTTCCATCTCCATCTTCCTGGGAACAAGAATTTTGAATACAAGACAAGGTAACCACTTACGGTCTCTGATCAACCTTCTGGAAAAATGCTCAAGGTTTTATATTAAAAAATAATAATAAGGTGACTGTTACAATGCCGTATGCCACTTTAAATATATTTTTTATATGTGGTAAAAAAAAAAGACAGCATCAGATCATGTAAATTCATATGAACCGTTCGAATTATCAAAAATAAATAAATAAATAAATTGGGTGATCTGCTTTTAATTTAATTTGAAAAAGAAAAAAGAAAAATGAGAGGGAAACTTTTCAGTGACTTATCCGATAAAAATCACCATCCACTTTAGAAAATTACTCATTTTTTAAGAAAATAATTATTTTCAATAAAAATGTTTTTGTAAAATAAAAACGCCTCTGGTTATTATTAAAAAACCTTGAGATTTTGTGTTGTTATTTAATGAGTTTCAGTTAATATAATCTATTTTTTAATTAATTCCAATTAGTCTTGGAATATTGAAATTTCTTGTTGTTTTCGTGTTTCTTATTATTTAATTTTATATAATATGTCTTCGTTTATTTTCTTCTAATTTTCTTGACAACAATATTTCTCATAAAAAAATATTTTCGTCTTTATATATGTAAACAATAAATCACACAAGCAGTTGACACTTCAATCATATATAGATAACTTTTTGCTCACATAACCACAACTTCATGTTGTTTGCGTATAAATTATTTTTATAATATTTTTATTTTAAAATATATTAAAATAATATTTGTTTATAACTTTTTTATACTTTTTACATCAGATATTAAAATAATTAAAAAATATTAAATTAAATTTAAAAAAAATAAAAATCTGAAAATATATGTGTAGCCACACTCTCAATCCGTACCTTAATCATATACTCTTAATAAATTTGACGTCGCATCTTATATTTAATGAAAGGTACGACATTATAAAGTCCACGACACTAGTGCATTAAAAAAAATCACATAAAAATACCATTCAATACAAAATATACTAACGAGCGTACACTTGCATGTTGGAAATACAAGGGAAGATACGCATACTTAGATTTAATCTTGTTATACAAAAAAATTAATTAAGAACGCCAGACTGTTTAGTTAAAAAAAGGAATTGAATTTCAATCCTAAATCTTTTTATGAATTCTAATCTTAAGATGGGAATTTAAAAAATTTAATCACTGAAATCAACTAAATAAAAAAATTTAATCTCAATTAATAGTTTTTTTTTTTTGGATTCGAGGAAACCACCCCCGGAAAATGTATTTTGTGGGCCCAGGTGAGCGAGTAAAACCCCGACTGTCCCAGGCTCTTACAAGAGGTGCACGCTCTAACTCGAACTCAAGAACTGCTATGCAGATCTCAGACCCTTTATCATCACGCTACACCCCTTAAGAACAATTAATAGATAATATAACATGAGAATATTCCTTATACTTAGTTAAAAATATAAAAATAAAGAGGCTTCATTTTTTTTATTTACCATTGAATTTAACAAATCATAATAATTTTAAATAAGATGTAACTGGGTCAACTAAGGTTTAATATGTTCATATATACTAAGGGATCGCAAACTAGTTATTTAACTCGTGTTTTGTTGTGGGTTATAAATTTTTTTATCAAAAAAAATATCAGGTATACATGTTGTTTAAATTTATTTTTTTCTTACATAAAAAGTTCAAAGTACAAATTGAAAAGCCTATGTGATCATTTAATTAAATAAATCAATAAAAATTATTGTAAATAAAAAAAATCATCAACGACAACCAAGAAAAAACTGCAAAAACAAGATAGTTTATCCAATTGTGTTTACTAAACTTATTTATTTAAATAAATAAAATATAAATCAACCCTAAAAAACTCATGACTTAAATGATAAATACAAATGAAATTGACCGAATAAACCCATGTAATATAAAATATTACGCAAGACCAAATACATTAGCAGAATGTAAGGAATGGACACCTGCTGGTATGATGAAAAGATATATATAAAAAAAGTGGTGTGTGCGACACCACAAGTTGCCTAAACCTGGTATTTCGCCTTGTCCCTAGACATGCCACCGCGTCTCCTTTTTCCTAGTGCAGCGTGTGATGGTGGTCGATAAGCGATTTATCGTCGATTAGCATTTCTTTCTTTTTTGTGTTTTACGTCTTTTCCCTCTCTTCCAACACAACTACATGTTTGTCCTCTGTTCTTTTTTTTTTTTAGTTTCAGTCCTTATGTTTTGGATGGTTTATTTTCATCCTTGGTCCTTTTACAAAAAAATTTTATGTTTTCAATTCAATCCTTCAATTATAATTTGTCATATATTGTTTTTTTCAATTTGATCCTTATTATTTTAACTTCTCCTTTTGACCCTGGTTTTTTTGTTAGAGTTTTAACTGTTTTCAATTTTATCCTTCAATCAAAGTTTATGTTTTTTTTTCAATTTAACCCTCATTCTTTTGTTTTATTTTTTCCTTTTGTTGTAGTTTTTTCTTCTTTTTTTCAATTTAACTATCCAATTTGAAAAAAAAATATTGGAAAAAATGCTTTAAAAAAACCAAAGTTGACTCGGACTAATCTTTAAGATCTATGATCCGGGTCATGAGATTGAGGTGACCCCATTAAAGGCAAGATGAAAAAACAAGGAAGCAATATTATTTATCAAACAACTATTGAGAGATGAAATTGAAGAAAATAAAAGTCAATAAAAAAACAATGCAAGATAAAATAAATAGCAACTAAAAGAATTAAGATTAAATTAAACATAAAAATCAAATGAAATTAAATGTTTAGGGGAAATTAAATGAAATCAGATGTTAAGGGATGAAATTAAAAAAAATCAATTTAAAAAATAGCAATTAAAAGAATTAGGACCAAATTTGACATAAAAATAAATGCTTAGAGATTGAATTGAAGAAAAACAATTCAATCAATAAAATGATTCAAAACTAAAAAAAATATCAATTAAAATAATGAATACCAAATTAAAAAAAAAATTAACAAAATCAAACCACCGGGGATGAAATCGAAATAAAATCCAATTAAAAATAATCAATGCAAATAGAATAATTATAATTAAGAGAAGAAGGACTGAATCAAAGGAAAAAGAAATTGAAGGTATGATATAATTTTTTTGCATGGCCAACACCCAATACGAGGAAGAAAGCGAAGGAAAAAAATGGGAAAAAAGAAGAAAAAAAGCAAATTGAAGCCAAACCAATGATAACCAACATTCACTCGCCACTTGAGGAGGTAGAGGGTGCTGAAACGAATCCAATGATGCGACGAAATGATAATTTCCTCCATCAAATTCATCTACATATGCCATCCAAAGACAGCGAAGTGACTGACGCGTGCGAGGATTTGAAAACTTGTTTATTCTGATTAAGAAGAAGAAATGCACTGAAATACTAATACAATATGGTATTTGATACTGAAGATTTCTTTTTATGATTGTTATAATGTCACGATGACCAGATTTAGTGCATGATTGAGAGTGTTGTATGGATTGCTTTTTAGAATATATTTTACTCTAAAATTTATTAAAATAATATTTTTTATTTTTAAAATCAGCGATTTAAAATGATAAAAAAAACTATAAAAATAAACATCTAAAAAATTATTGTCAAACTACACTCTTAAACATAAATTTAATTGTTAGCAAACAATAAAAACAGAAGAAAACAACCTAGTTCATTCTTGTGGGAAAAAAAAAGAAAAAGAAAAGCCTAGTTCATCTCTTGTATTTGTTTGAAATTAAATTTTATATACTCCACTTGTGAAACATGTTGTAATCCAACTTATGGCAATTTCCCCTTACATAATTATTACTGATTTGATTGACGTGTGTTTTTCCTACCAATCAAATTAGGCTAATATTTTATTTTTCTTATTGATTTTAGCATGCAAAATAAAATAAAAAAAAAAATTTCTTTAAATAAAAAATAATATATTTTAATTTAAAAAATAAAGTTTGGAACGTAATGTAAAAAAACCATGATTTATTTAACATATTATCCAATTCTCAGTTTCATCCTAGAATAAGAAAAGCCTTTTCAATTAGTCCTGCAATCTCAAACATTTCTCGATTGGATCTTTATATAGATATATCTATTATTTGTATTTTCTGTCAAAGTTTCTTGAAAATGGCACCGTTTTGTTTCATTATTTAAGCACAGAAGAACCTAATTGTGAATCATTAAAAACACTAGACTCGGTTGACAAAACTCTTTATCTGGAAATAAATTAAATTGAGAAACGAATTATTTGTGAAAGACAGAATCAAGGATTTATTGCTTGCAAAGCTCTCTATCTATCTTTTTTTTTTTTTTTTGGTGGGGCTGGGGCAGATTGAGGTCGACGTCATGAGACATTTTAATATTTTAAAGGGAAATATAAAATAATAATAATAAAAATGCCACTCACAAGTTAGCTGCCGTTAAAGAGAGACATTTTAATATTTTAAAGGTAAATTTTTCTACTCTGCCCTCAAGATTTGAAATTAGGAAGTCAAGAAATGTAACATATAGACTTCCTTAATTCTCAAGTTTATCTCTTAATTTTTTTAAATTAATTTAGGTGTTGGGGCAGCTTATGACTAATCCCAGAAGTCCTAAAGTTAACGACCATATAAGTTTTGAGTGTCTATCATATTAGCAACCACATGGCTCAAACCTGATACCACATAGAAAATAAACCTTTTAGTCTTAATTTCTTAATTTTTTTCTTGATATATACCTAGGGGAGAATGAACGGTCATAAAGCTATTAATATTTTTTTACCTCATTCATTTGAATTACCGAATCGCATATTTTAATACCGTCAATGCCTTGCTTAAATCATGATAGATGCTGAACAGTTTTTAATGATAGCCAGTTGAATTTTTTTAATGGTGAGTTTGATTGCTTCTGTCTTCACCATTACAAGAAAAGGCTTAAATAAGGGTGGATGAAAACGACTATTTGACTGTTTGAGGGGTTTTTTTTTATAAAAAAAAATATTAAATTAATATTTTCTAGTGTATTTTAATGATTTTAATATAGTCAACATTAAATCAATTAGTTACCATTATAGTCAACATTTCAGGAATATCATATGTTAATTAACGAGTGCGGTAGGAAAGCATGAATTGCTACAGCAAGCAACAAGCAAGCACATAGAGTCCATTGCCAGAGAGAGAGAGAGAGAGAGAGAGAGAGAGAGAGAAAGCAAGCATAGAGAGAGTAGTAGTGAAGGATGGGATCCAAGCAAGAAGCTAATTACTTGCCTCATATAGTTTTGATCCCATTTCCACTACAAAGCCATATAAAAACCATGCTTAAATTGGCAAAACTTCTGCACTACAAAGGTTTTCACATAACATTTGTTAACACAGAGTTTAATCACAAACGTTTCTTGAAATCAAGAGGCCCTAATGCCCTTGACGGCTTGCCCAACTTTTGTTTTGAAACCATCCCTGATGGCATCCCTTCTTCAGATATTGATGCCACGCAAGAAATAGATTCTATTACAGTTGCTGTTCAAAATAATATGTTAGCTCCGTTTAAGGAACTTCTTGCAAAGCTTGTGAATCCTCCGGTGACTTGCATAGTTTCTGATGCTTTCATGCCGTTCACCATCACAGCTGCTGAAGAAGCTGGACTCCCAGTTGTGATGTTCGTCACCATGTCCGCATGTGGATATATGGGATACAAACAACTTCATGGCCTCAAGGAGAAGGGCTTCGTTCCACTAAAAGGTACTTTTATTAAAGGAATTTTTATGAGATCTCTAGTGTTACAGTGTACAATTCCACAATCCTTTTCAGTTTGTTTATAAGAGCTTTAGAGTATTTCTTGTGTTCTAAGCCTAAGGTGACGAGGCTTTTGTACACGGTTGTTTGGCTCTGTCCAACCTCCCATGGTGGATAGTTTTGAGTGCTAAGCTAACTTTGATGAACTGTGTTTTTACAGATGAGAGTTATCTAACAAATGGTTATCTTGAAAACACAATTATAGAAGGGATTCCTGGTATGAAAGCCATCCAACTCAAAGATTTTCCATTTATTCGAACAACATGTGAAAACGACCTTTCATTGAACTTTGTAATTGGAGTTGCTGAGACTTCTGTTAAAGCTCAGGCAATTGCTTTTCATACTTTCGATGCATTGGAGCTAGATGTTTTGGATGGCCTTTCCACTATATTTCCTCGTGTTTATTCCATCGGTCCATTTCAGTTACTTCTCAATCAAATTCAAGATGATGGTTTGAAGTCTATTGGTTACAATCTATGGAAGGAAGAGAGTGAATGCCTCCAATGGTTAGACACCAAAGAGCTCAAATCAGTGGTCTATGTGAATTTCGGAAGCATAACAGTGATGACAGCTGAACAACTGGTTGAGTTTGCCATGGGGTTAGCTGTTAGCAAGATCTCATTCTTGTGGATTATAAGGCCGGATTTGGTTATCGGTGATTCGGCAATTTTGCCAGCTGAGTTTGCAGTGGAAACTCAAAAACGTGGTTTCATAGCTAGTTGGTGCCCACAAGAGGAAGTACTAAACCATCCATCAATTGGAGGATTTCTAACTCATAGTGGTTGGAATTCAACTGTTGAAAGCTTGTGTGCTGGGGTGCCCATGATTTGTTGGCCTTTTTTTGCTGATCAGGCAATAAACTGTAGCTATGCTGGCAGTGAATGGGGAGTTGGCATGGAGATTGATAACAAAGTCAAAAGGGAAGAAGTAGAGAAGCTTGTAAGAGAGTTAATGGAAGGAGAGAAGGGTGAGAAAATGAGGGGAAAGGCCATGGAGTGGAAGAATCTGGCTGAAGAGGCTGCTGCCCCTCATGGTTCATCATCCATTAATTTAGACAAGTTCATAAATGAAATATTACAATCCAAAACTACTTCTTAACTCATGATCTTTTTAAAAAATACTTTTGTAATTACATTTTACGATTGTTTGTTGGCGAAAAGAACAAAATCAAGGCTTGTGCTAGTTGTGTAATTGATTGTGTAAGGTGTATGTGTTTGCAGGATCCGTTTGCATGTCTAGACCATGTATTGAAACAATCCAAATGGGGTAATCGCAACAGACTTGACTGTATTTAGCGATTACTTTAGCAATCTATAAGAGAATCCCTATCTAAGGAAAAAAATAGCATCAAACTCTCTCTGCAATCTTCATGGTCTATTTACTGCTTGCTTGCTATCCCGAGGAATAGCATAAGAGGAAGAGCTACAGACACATCAAAGCTCTCTTGATAGCTAAAATCTCCTCTTCATTGGACTCCCTAATGCCAGTGGAAGATGAAAAGATGCAAAGAAATCGACCATGATACCATACGAGAGGGCTGGAATTTCAGTGGAAATTCTAGTCAGGGTGGATGATGGGAATGGAAACGTGAAAGATGGAAAATGTAGGATAGATGATGTTAGCCCTTTAGAGATATAGAAAATCACCACTCTAAGGAGGAAGAACAAGGATTAAACTCACAAATCTCAATGTTTCAGTCTCACCACAAAGAGATTAGAATTTAGGATAGTTCACCACTCAATGGAATCCACCGAAGAGATGCACTCACTTAGAAGACGTTATTTTAGTTGTTTTTTTTTAATTTCTCTAGTTATTTTTTTTCCTTTCCTAGTTTTGATTAGTTTTTACTTGATTAAGTTGATTTAGTGCTATTTAAATAGCTTGCAAGTTATTTTTATTAAGAATTATTGAGTTTCCGAATATATCAAAACATGATTTTTTTTCTTAGTCCTAAAACTTGAAAAACACCAGTTTTCTATTTCACTACATCACTAATTGAACCCCAAAAGAAAAATTCAAAGCAAAAATCACGTGGAAAGAGAGAGATGATCATTATAAGAACTGCAACTTCCTTGCGAGATCTTCTTGCAAAACTGAACGATAATGCATCCTCAGACGCCCCCCAGTGACCTGCACTGTTTCTGATGGTTCCATGGCATTCGCAATAGGAACTGCTGAAGAAATTGGAATCCCTATGGCCATAACTTTTTCAATGTCTGTGCGTGCCATAATGACTTTTCCATTTCCAATTACTACTATTTGCTTTTATCATCGTGTAGTTCTTCTCTTTCCATCGATGAAAGTCAAAGCTTGATCACATGCATGTTTCTTCCGAAGATCCATGGAAATTATCTGTCTAGCATGGAAATTACTTCAGTTTCAATCCTACTCGTGTAAATGGTTATATCACTAGCTAGCTACTTGGTTTCATTCTAGGAAACTTAAAACCATAGCTGTTAAATCTAGACTGACTTCATAGATCGATCCAGAAAAATCAAGACTCAGAGCCTGGTCTAGGTTGGGCTATAATTGAACTAGATCAGACTCCATAAAATCTAATTATTTTAATTCAATTTTTAACCTAACACAAACAATTATGAATTAAAAAAATAATAAAACAATATTATTATAATAAAAATAATTGCGCTGTAGTGCCAAAGTCAATAATACACAATTTGCCCATAGTCCACAACATTGACCATCGATCAGTCCGTAGGACACAAAACTCTAAGGTGTTGGTTAATTGGTTAGACTTTCAGTTTGTTGATATTATTAGTTTGATTCTTATAAATTTCAAAGTTATTAAAAAATTACATAATTATTAATTTCAAGAGATTACTAGTTCGATTCTTATAAATTTCAGAGTTATTGAAGACTTACGTAATTATTAATTTTAAGATCCGTAAAATTAATCAAGCTACACATAACCTGATTTGAAATTAATCATTTAATCTAACAAAAAATGGTAGGACACACTGTTATTCACATCACAGAGAAAATTTGAATAATACATGATTGAGACATGGCAGAGATACAGTTTTCCTAATGACGTTAAAAAAACTACCAAAAAGAAAAGAAGAAAAAAAGAATTATTGAGATATGGCCATGGCACTAGCTTAATGTCCGTTCTTTTATCATTTCTCTTGCCGGCTTCTTCTTTTGGCTGATATCATTGAAACCACTGTTTGATCTGCAGAAATATTTACAGAACAGTCAAAACATGCAGTAAGCAATTCATTCCGAAGTACTGCACAGTGCCAACAGCACCTGTGTACATTTTTTTCTCTTTTTTGAGTTCTGGTTGATAAATACTCTGTTTCGTTGCTTGAATGTCTATATTGGTTTTAAAGAGGTACCGTCGATCCATTTTTCTATTCCAATCAAATGATGTCGGCAGACTAATTTTCACACTACGAAACTAAATCCATCTTTGTCTCGGCTTTAAAAGGAAAAGCTATACTCATGATTGTCAGTCCTGGTCGAAGATCTGATCCGATTTATGGTCTAGGTTACTCAGATTAATCTGAAAGTCATCAGATCAGCTAATAAGTTCACTTGAGTTTGGCCGAGTTAATGTAAAAAACAGTTTAAAATGAAACCCACTCGGAGTCAAGTTTCGAGTCTCCGGTCATCAGTTTGACAAGTTCTATCATTGCTTGAATCGAAGTTCAATAATTCTTGAGTTGTTTATATCCCACGACATGTTGATAGGTCGATCCAATCAAGAGCAGTAATCCATGACTTAATTTTCTTCCATATCAAGAGACGAAGATCAAGATATCACATATGCTTTGCCTACATCAGCCAAAAGATGATGCGCAGTTCACTCTATCGTCCAGCTTTCTGTGAAAAAAGAACCAAGTTTCCTCAAGGTTTGTGCTTACTAACACAATGGGATCCAAGCCATGACAAAGATGGCTGGACTTAGTGATGTGCAGCCCCCAAAACAGCTGAAAACGCTCGGCACAAATAATGTCACACAAACCTCTCCATCCTCTCCCTGACTCCATCTCGAATGGCAACTAGGCTGTTTCACTTCTTCTTTTCTCTGTTTCTCCATAAGCTGGGTGCCTCTTGCAGCCTTAGCTTCGACTCCCTCCGAAGATTTGGTAGGATTTCCTTCACTTCCATAATAAAGACCATCAAGTTTACCAACAAACCTGATATTTTCAAGAGTCTAGACCACCAAGTGAAGAGATCAGTGAATATTTGATCTCCGCGTCCATTTTATCTCTGTCCTTTTACTGATAACACCAATGTGCTAGACATGATAAATCTTACCTTTACGCACTGAGATTCTGTCTTCTTTCAGGTTTAGTCGAATAATATTACGGACTAAATTTCACGTATCAAAATAAATCCATTTGTATTTAATCAAATGTGAGCTGTTAATTCAGAAATTAAGAGACTCAGAAGATTGATTTTATTTTATTTTTTCCATGGTTTGAGCAGGAGCGGTGGCAGGGCAAAAAATAAATTAACATTATGCCCCATAAAAAAAATTAAATTTTACAACCAAAACCATAAAATTTTAAGTTTTGGCCCCTAGAAAAATCTTATTAATCTTGCCACTAAAAAAATTTCTTGCCTCCGCCCCTGGGTTTGGGTTTGAAAAACAGAGAAGGTATAGGCTATTAGCCATCACGTCAACATCTGAGGTTCTATGTTTGCTTGGATAGAATACCATACATAATACACAAGTCGCTGCAGCACACGGATACTGACCACCCCACCCAGTCAATATCAGAGTTGCATAAAACAAAAAAGAAAGAGACAAGGCAACCATAGCAGCCTAATGTGCCCAAGAAAACATGGATACAGCTCACTCTATCGTCCACCTATCTATGAAATAAGAAGCAAAGTTCCATAAGGTTTTCTGGGTGACACAATGGGAACCAAGCCAGCAGGAAGGCCTCATGCTGTTGTCATTCCATGTCCATTTCAAAGCCATATCAAAGCAAATCTTAAATTGGCAAAACTTCTGCATCATAGAGGTATTTTCATAACCTTTGTCAACACAGAATTCAATCATAAACGTTTCTTGAAATCAAGAGGTTCCGATGCCTTTGATGCTTCGCCTGACTTCTGTTTTGAAACCATTCCTGATGGTCTCCCTCCTTCAGAAACTGATGCCAGCCAAGACAGGATTTCTCTTGGAAAGGCTGTTCTAACAAATTTCTTGACTCCTTTTCTAGACCTCATTGCCAAACTTAACAGTAACTTGTCCTCGAGAACTCCTCCGGTGACTTGTATTGTTTCTGATGGTTTCATGCCATTCGCCATCAAAGCTGCTGAAGAACTTGGAGTCCCTGCGGTGGTTTCTTTTACCCTGTCCGCATGTGGCGTAATGGCATGTAAACAAGTCCGAGCGCTCATGGAGAAAGGCCTCATACCACTCAAAGGTAGTTGGCAATTAAAATTGTTATATAACAACAAAATTATGTGCTTTCGAGTTGGTTACCGCTCTTTGACTTCAATTTCTTGGGTTCTTCACAGATGAGAGCTATCTTGATACAACTATAGACTGGATTCCAGGTATGAAAGATATCCGTCTCAAGGATTTTCCGTCAGCTCAAAGAATAGATCAAGATGAATTTGAAGTTAACTTCACAATAGAATGTCTTGAAAGTACTGTTAAAGCTCCTGCGATTGTTGTTCATACTTTCGATGCATTAGAGCCAGATGTTTTGGATGGCCTCTCTTCCATATTTCATCGTGTTTACGCAATTGGCCCTTACCAGTTACTTCTCAATCAAATTCAAGAAGATAGTTCGGAATCTGTCGGTTATAATCTATGGAAAGAAGAAAGTGAGTGTCTCCAATGGCTAGATACTAAGGAACCCAGCTCAGTGGTCTACGTGAATTTTGGCAGTTTAATTGTCATAACAGCAGAACAGTTAGTTGAGTTTGCAATGGGATTAGCTGATAGCAAGCACCCATTCTTGTGGATCATAAGGCCAGACTTGGTTGTTGGTGATGCTGCAACCTTGCCAGCTGAGTTTGCAGCAGAAACTCAAAATCGTAGTGTCATTGCTAGTTGGTGTCCACAAGAGGAAGTGCTCAACCATCCATCAGTTGGAGGGTTTCTAACTCATAGTGGTTGGAATTCGACTATGGAGAGTTTGTCCGCGGGAGTTCCCATGATTTGCTGGCCCTTCTTTGGAGATCAACAAATGAACTGTAGATATAGTTGCAATGAATGGGGGGTTGGCATGGAGATAGATAATAATGTGAGGAGGGAAGAAGTGCAGAAGCTTGTCAGAGAACTAATGGAAGGAGAGAAGGGTAAGAAAATGAGGGAGAAGGCCATGGACTGGAAAAGGCTGGCTGAAGTGGCCACTGAACCAACTGGTTCATCATCCATTAACTTGGAGAAGCTGGTCAGTGAATTGCTTTTGTCAAACTAATCGTTTCCGACGTCAGACAACACTGGTGAAATGGGGAAAAAGAGTAATTTAACTTGCTAGATTTTTATTTTTTTTGTCATAAAGATGAACAAAAACACTATTGGATAGTCCTTTACCACATGACTACCGAATGAAAGCATGTTGATATCAAAGTGATGGCTGGTATAAAATAATCAAAGTGAAATTTTACGTATATTTCATTGTAAACGCGTACCTCGACTAATCCCACGGGCCCTGAAGTTAACGACTATGTAAGCCTCTAGTGGCAATCATATGAATAACCACAGGGCTCGAACCTGAGACCACAGAGAAAACAAACCTCTTGGTCCCAAGCTCTTATCACTGGGTCACCACCTAGATGGTTAATATCAGGATACTTTGATTACACTTATCGTGTCGCTAGATCAAACACGACATTTCTCGGCAAGATGATCACATCCTTCATACACTTCTAGCCGTGGATGGCTTACTTGACCTTCCTTAAAGCAAGCACATTGCTTGCTCATCTTCCCAGTCAAAGCAATTTCTTGTGGTCTCTGCACCAACCTTGGGAAGCCATCATTGCACCAGACCTGCACAAAGCTGATATAGTCAAACTACTGAAAAGTATCCGAATAAAGATTTATAGTTATGCCCCCTAATCAAGTGAAAATATACCTCTCCACCCTTTCCCTGACTCCACCTCGAATTGCAACTATGCTGTTTGGCTTCCTCTTTTTTCTGTTTCTCCATAAGCCGGGTGCCTCTTGCAGCCTTTGCTTCGACTCGGTATCCTTTTCTTTTCTTTTTGCTCTTTCATTCTAAGCTAAAAGGACATCGTAATATGGACAATGTGTAACTCACGTGTAGCTTCTGAAGTAGAATTCCTGCCATTCAACAATACTCTTCACCTACAAATGGGGGAATAGTCGAATCATATAACATAGAACTTTTAGCAATATACTAACATTAGCATGGAGCATGCAAAAGAAGTTTAACATATTGATCCATACCACATATAAATGAAATAGGATGTTTAAAGTGATTTTCTTTTTGACAAATTATCATGTTAAGAGAGTTGAAAGCGAAAAAGGTGGGCTACACCGCCAAGACTCGCAGTGTGTGTACACAAAACATGCCTCACCCCAAAGGAAAGGGCACAGGGATTATCTCAGCACTGGACAAGCCATGCAAGGAGTCTGTGAGACTGTGAGTCTATCTCCTGCACAAAATGGGGAAAAAGAGATAGATGTACTTACAGAGGCAATTCATTTTCAGGGAAAGGGAAAATTATTAGGGAAGGCGAAAGTCCGCTGGACTAAATGTTGGGAATTCCGACCGGTGATGTTCTAATAGTTGCCCATTGGAGGCTAAGCACACTGATACAATATTTAACGTGGTTCGACAAATCGCCTACATCTACGGGAGAAGTCGATATTATTAGAGATAGAGAAAGGGAACAACATAGATACATGGAGGAGGAGGATTACATCCACTCTACTCTACTTCCATTGCTCTCACACACTACTACACAAGGCAGCAGGGTTGCTGCCCTTGGCAGCCACTCCTTTTTCTCTCTTCCTCTCTTCACAGTCTCTCTCTCTCAACTCATTTTGCTCTCTAACTTATGCCTCTATTTATAAGCATGAATGGTGAGACAACTTGGTCATAAATTATGGCACTAATGGTGGCAGCACATGGGTTGCACCATTTTGTCAATGGTTGGTGCAACTTGTTTGACAATACCCATCTATCATTGTAGCCTTTGATAATGGCAATAGGCTGCAGATGCTTCATTGTCAATGGACGGTGCAGTTCATTGATGATTGCCGCACATTAATGGCAACAATCCTAATAATCATCCCCTTTGTCATTCATGTGGGCAATTGTCATCTTGCTTCTTCAGCACAAGCTTGCAACTTGCAGCTCTTCCAAGCTTACCATTCTGAGAGCGTCTTCAACCAAGTTTACAGGTACTTGCCAAACCTTTCAATCACCAGAGTCACCAAAGCACCCATTTGCTCACTCCAAAGGATCACTTCAACCAGATGGTCTGTCACATCTCATCTGAAGAGTGTTAACGCTTGTCTCTAAGACACAACATTCCTCTTCGAGCGTATTAACCATGCTCGGTCCGGAATGATTTATCAAGCCTTACACCAAGGCTTACACCAAGGCTTACAACACCCCCTCAAACAGATATTCCCAAGTGCGACAATCATTGAGTATTTCAATGTGATCATGAGCTCACCACTCTTCCAAGAGTTTACTCATCCCGGAGCTGCGTCTGCCATCTGTTTCACTCTAGGAACCACGCCTTACTTCTTCGTGAGTCTCCCGCTCTTAGTCCCAAGAGTCCAGGTAGCTCTCCACCTTTAACCATGGGGACAACTCATTAAAGGTTGATCCATATCTATCTTCATACTCTGAGTATTACAATGTCATTGCCGAGCTCACCACCTTGACAAGAGTCAACTTGTTCCCGGAACCTGCGTATGCCCTCTGCTCCTACATAGCAGTTACATCTTAATGCTCCACAAGTCATCCACTTATTGTCCAAGGCAAATGTCTTCTAGCTCATTGATCTTTAGCATGAGGGCAATATCCATGAAAGTCAATCCTGCAATTTTCTTCGTACTCATCATAGCCACTTCATTGACTATACACATGTCCACTCATATCTAGCCATCACATTGGCTCTGGGGTGTTCTGTAATTGGGCTTATATCATGACCCTCACACCTTCTCTAAGAGGTGTCTCCGTCTGTCATCATAAGACGGTCTGATCTTGAGCTTATATCATGGCCCTCACACCTTCTGTCTAAGGTATCTCCGCTCGTCGTCATACGACGGTCTGAATTTGGGCTAATATAATGGCCCACACACCTTCTATCTGAGGTGTTTTCGCTCGTCGTGGAGCGGTCTCATCCTCTTTCATTAGGGATGACTCCAGTGGCTCTAAGATTCTCTACCACCATGTGGACTATGAGAGAGATCACTGCCACTGATCACATAGAAAGAGAGAGTTGTGGTACACTCCTCGCAATCCTCCATCTCAATTTCTATGTTTGGAGCTTCTATGCCTTTCTGCTTGATATCTCCATCCACACCAACTCTATTTTGGTGTCTTAGCCTTTCATAGGCGGTCGCCTTTATCACAGGTGTTTGCACCCCCTTAATTAGGTGCCTCTACAACAACTCATCTTTCCATCCTTGCATGCATTGGAAAGGTCCTCGCATGTTGCCTTTATCAAGAGCACAAGAGACTTCCTAATGTACAACTTTTCACACAGTCTCTACTTTGAACTTCATCTAGGAACTCTTCTTCTCCTTGCACCTATTGTCTCATTACAGTACCTCATTGGATCCTACGGGTACTCCTGCACAATCTCCGTGTGCTCTCGTGCAATTTCTGTTCTCCAGATTTCTCCCTATTCTTTGCTTTTATGTTTGACAGCAGCTCATCCTGTCACAACACTTGTCTAAGTCAAAATAGGGTGTCAATCTTTATCCCCTTGCTGTATTTCTCTTCCATTATCAGGGTCTTCAACAATTTTACCCTTAAAAAATTACAGTCACCGAATCTAACTTCTTTGGAGAAATCACAACTCCATCAGATCCTTGAACATACGGAACCCAACTGTTCCTATATGTTGTCATCTTGCTAGTCTTTAACCATTTCATTACAAACTGTTACATATACGAAAATAATACTGTGTGGATGATCCTTCAACTAAGCAAGTTCCCAGGAAAGATTTGGAGGGGTCACACTGGTCCCGCTTAAAACTCAATCTTCTAGACAAAACTTCTTAGAATGTATCTATCCACCGTACTGCCTTTTTATATATACAATCATTTGCTAGCTTTGTTGCGGCTTTCCTTTACAAGTGATCTGGGGTATCCTGGTTTTATACCTAATTTCTCAACATTTGGTGAGACTACCAGTGCTTAAATTCGTCAACATTGGTCTTCATCAATTTCCACTCTCCACCTCAAATCGTCCACATGATCGGATGTCTAGAGTATCCCAATTTTTCCTTCCCTCAAGGCAATTAAAATTTCCCCACTTAGCAGTTCAACACACGTAATTGGGCAAACATGAGTGACTTCTTCTTCTTCATCTCCATCGACCACCGTGATGACCTTCAAATGCCTCCTGATCGGGCAATCTCTCTTTAATAATTCACCACCACTATTTTCGGCCTCAATCTCAATGATCGGACCATACCATTGCATTTGAAACGATCAAATTAGCTGGAAACATGTCTGAAATCATCCAAATCGCATTTCAGACAACTAAGATTTGATCAAAACAATTCTAGCCTAATCAATGACCCCGATTCAATCTCACATCCGGTTGCACGTAGGATTAGCCACACTGGATCCTATCCCTCAGCTTGCGGCTCGGCTCAAACTCGGATCGGCTCAACTCAGCTGCGGCTGATGACGTGGCATGTGGGTCCCACTGTGTTGACGTGTCAGCTGACTGTTCGCTAACATGGCATGCCAACTGTGCATGCTGACGCCATGATTACATCATGTTGATGTCATCTTTATCTGGGTTAGTCACGTGGGTCGGGTCGTCTAGTATTCGGGTTAGGTCAGCCCATCCGAGTGAAGAAAACGCGTGGGGCGTGTCGGTGCGCGTGGGCAGACGCCTCGCCGGCGCATGATGACGCGTGCGGCCATTTTTTATGTCCAAATTTTGCGTCGTTTTCACCAGTGTGCTCATCTCTTCCTCCTCTACATGGTGGTATGATCAAAACACCATTTTGACAACTTTTATTTTTGGGCAAAAATCAAACACCATTTTAAACCACAAGCTCTAATACCAATTGTTGGGAATTCCGACCGGTGATGTTCTGATAGTTGCCCATTGGAGGCTAAGCATACTGACACAATATTTAACGTGATTCGGCAAATCACCTACATCCACTGGAGAAGTCGATATTATTAGAGATAGAGAAAGGGAACAACATAGATACATGGAGGAGGAGGATCACATCCACTTTACTCTACTTCCATTACTCTCACACACTGCTGCACAAGGCAACAGGGCTGCTACCCTTGGCAACCACTCCTCTTCCTCTCTTCCTCTCTTCATAGTCTTTCTCTCTCAGCTCATTTTTCTCTCTAACTTATGCCTCTATTTATAGGCATGAATGATGAGACAACTTGGCCATAAATTATGGCACTAATGGTGGCAGCACATGGGTTGCACCATTTTGTCAATGGTTGGTGCAACTTGTTTGACAATATCCACCTATCATTGTAGCCTTTGATAATGGCAATAGGCTGCAGATGCTTCATTGTCAATGGACGGTGTAGTTCATTGATGATTGTTGCACATTAATGGCAACAATCCTAACATTAAATACAATGCTCCAAGTGCTGATAGAAAAAAATAAAATTATCAGCTTAGTTGAGCTAAACAAACAGAGAGAAATGGAAATAATTAAATTCAATCCTTTCCATTCCAAGAAATTAACAAGAAATCAACATTAGAGTTTTTGGAGCAAAAAAAAAAAACATTTCTTTGAGCTAAAATACTTCAACTTGCATCAATTTGAGCCCCCAAAAAATCCCATTAAAGGAAGGAGAGAGAGAGAGAGAGAGAGACCAGTTCCTGTTGTTGAGGAGAAGTGTTAATGGGTTTGAAGGGAAATCTAGAGCTGAAGAAGAAAGCAGCAAGAGTGACTAAAACAATAATAAAAGCAAAAGGAGATGGTGCTAATCTCTTTATTATTACAGTTGTCATGTCTGTTGCTGGTTAAAGACAACCTCAGAACAACAAGACTAGCAGCAGCAACAACAACAGCAAGTGGAAGTTAAAACAGTCACTGTTTTGTCTTGTTTCGGTACTTTTCTTATGAGTTTAAAGGCCTTGTTTTTTATTGATTACTGAATTTCGTTTGGAGCCCATATGAAAATTAAATTATTTTTAATATTGCCAATGAAATAAAAATGAATTAATTTCGATATATGAAAACTAATATAAATACAATCTTACCCTTAAAATCAAGATGAAATATCATTTTTGGGCAAATTTTTTTGTTAGAAAAAAAAATTTCATTAATACTTAAATTATGTTACTCGAGTTTAGTTAACTAAATAACTTAACACAGTTCAAGTTGTAGATTGATAAGTCGATTGATCAGGCCGGTCCGAGTTTAAAACAACAGTTATTATTGTTGCTAAAGGAAAAAAAGAACGCAATTTTTGGAAAACAAAACTACGAAAGCCTATTCTTGTAAGACTTCGTAGCCCCATTGGAAACTTCAACAACTTGGCTACAATGCGAAGCCCATCCAATCTAGATAAAAACATCCAACAAAAACGACATCAAATTCGACCTCCTTGTTAATACCCGAATCTCTCTTTCTCCGAGAAGCCCCTGAATCTTCCTCTTCAGGTACGTTTCCTCACAATCACAATCACAATCACAATCACAGACACTTTTATTTTTCCCAAAATTTCTCTTTTCTTCGTTCATATTGATTTTTGATCCCTCCCTTTGTTGGGTTTTTAAAAAAACTTATAGTAACGTTGACTGGGCATCCTTAATTTCCTACAATTCACTAAATTCTATGTTTTGTTTGGTGCTAACAATGTTAAAACCAAAAAAAGATGCAGACTTTGAAGGGTTTCTGATATGGGTTTTTTGTGATTCATTGATTTATGCAGCTGATAGATTGGTATTGTAAAAGTAGAAAAAGATGGGAATGAAACAAGCTATAAAGAAATTGGATGCGTTTCCTCGTGCAGAAGAGCACCTGTTGCAAAAGACACAATCTGGGGCTCTTGGTAAATTGACGTTTTTGTATTCCTTTGTTTTGACATAATTTGTACAGGACGTTATTTGTTTACGCTTAGTGGAGGTGGGTTTTAAGCTAGGAATGTTTTTATTGCAATTTCTTAAGGCTCTAGTGGGGTATGTAGATAGAGTGTTTGCTGCGCCACAAATGATTCTTGATGGACAGATGCAAAGATATCTAATTTTCATGAGAAGTTTTGTAAATGGGTTTTGATAAAAGATGGTTTAGATTGGTATGATGATTATTGTTAGTTTTTGTTTTGTGGTGGATCGTATTGTAAGAGAAATTCTTGAGCTGAAACCATGTATTGCAATCATGCATGCAATTTTGTTTCTAGGAAATGAAAAGTAGTGTTTATTGAATTTAGATTCACTGTTTGCACTGTCTTTTGATTGTTATTTTTATGGTGTTGATTCTGCTTCTTCTTGTTCCTCACAGTTTCCATCATTGGGCTAGTCACAATGGCCACGTTGTTCTACCATGAGTTGGCATATTATCTTACTACATATACAGTCCATCAGGTGAGTGCTTAATCGCCATCTCTCTTCTGCATGTTTGGTTGTCTCTTGTGTATGATGTGAGTCCACCTTGTCCTCCAATTGTATACCTTCATTGTTTTGTTTCAAGTAGGGGAATTTCCTTACATTATATTTACAGCACTGAGATAGGCCTTCAAAAAAGTGTGGATCATGATGCCATAATACCACTTTCAACGCCCCTCTTTTTTGAGTGTCCGAATAACTTGCCTTCAGTACCCAATTGGATTAAAGAATATGTTGTTATCATCGTAATTATTGCAAAGAATCATTTGCAATAATTAATCTGGGAAAGTTCAACACTGAAAATGTATGGCAAACCCTTGCCTGCACTCCTGATAAGGTGACCTTCAATGTCATAGCTGAGGAAATGCCCAAATAATCACATGTTATGAACAATATCATGAAAGTAACTTGCTTCGTGTAAATTGAGGAACATCTAAGCTTTAACATGTACTACAAAAGAGAATGATCATTTTTAGCCTTGTTGAGCTGAGCTGCAGTGGTGATTCATAATTTAGACATGGCTTCCTCGCAATAAGAGGTTTCTGTCTGCTAAACAGTTGAGTGCAAACAGAAAAGAATTTGACTGGGTAAGTCTTGTAATCTAATCAAGGCTATAATGTAATTCTGAAAGGTGACTTGTGTCATTCTTCCAATTGTATGGGTTTTTGCTGAACCTAATTGACTGGGCATTTAAATAACAGGAAATACTTTCAATGGGTCTATACTATATTTCATAAGGATCCAAGCTTTCTGGTGTTGCTTGTGTTTTGCAGATGTCTGTAGATTTGACACGTGGAGAAACTCTTCCAATTCACATTAATATAACATTTCCTTCCTTACCTTGTGATGGTTAGCCATTCATTTTCCTTCTTTGATTTAAAGCAGCTGCTGGTTTATTATTAATATCTGTTTATATTCATCTTTTATGATAATTCTATGCTCCTGCTTTTCTAAAAGTTCTTTTTTTTTTCATCTGTGCAGTTTTGAGTGTGGATGCAATTGACATGTCAGGCAAGCATGAAGTGGATCTTGATACAAGCATATGGAAAGTAAGAAAATTTCTTTCTTTCTTTTCTTTCCGTTTTTTTTTTTTTTTTTGCTGGAAAATTTTTTATTTGCTATAAAGCTGTTAGGAGCATCTTGGAATCACTCTAAGATGAACTAGGTGTATTTGTTCATGTGTCTGTACCTATTAATGGCGTATGATAGCCGCTGCTAACAGGGTAGAGTTTTTGCAGCTTCGCCTGAACAGTTATGGCCATATCACTGGCACTGAGTATTTGTCAGACCTTGTAGAAAAGGAACATGAAGCTCACAACCATGGTAATATCAATTTTCTGGCATATTGGAATTTATTTATGTTTTTGGGATCCTGATTTGGATTAATATGCATTGCATAATTTTGTTTTCCTTTTACCTTTATAGTGCAACATAGTTGTAGCTTCATTATCATTGAGCAGCATCTGGTAAACATGAGAACTTGGTATCGAATGGAATGATAGGAAGTTTGAAGCTAAGAGCAATTGAGAGTTTTTCTTTCTTCCTACTCAAAATATAGGATGCGCATTGGTATTGACCTGGTTATTTTCAAATCTTGCTATCTTCTTTGTGCTTTCTGTTAGAGGGCCCTTCATAGACAAAATCTAAACCGCAAGTTCCGAACAAAAATATCAGATTTAGTCCTAATAATTAAGCTGCTTGAGTTATTGACAATGCTTATGTTTAGTTATGGTCATTTTTTTTTTAAGTTTATTAATGTGGCTAATATCTCAGAAATAACTTTAATCAGATCACAATAAAGATCATCATGAGGATTCCCATGCAAAACAGCACACGCATGGCTTTGATGACGCTGCTGAAACTATGGTCAAGAAGGTGAAGCAAGCATTGGCAAATGGAGAAGGATGTCGGGTATTGCTTTTCAATACATGTATCTTCATGAACTTGTTACTTTATGCCTCGAAAGGTGGGAAAGTTCTAAGTTTGCATAACATCTTCTGCAGGTTTATGGGGTTCTAGATGTCCAAAGGGTTGCTGGCAACTTTCATATTTCAGTTCATGGATTAAACATTTTTGTTGCCCAAATGGTCAGAACTGCTCTTTTCGTATTTCTTTTTCTGTGTGCTTTTGTAAACAAAATAGCCTACTAAGAAATTGGCTTTTTTTTTACCTAGCTGACTATCATGCTAAGAATTTAAAAGAAATTTAGTGTCTTTTTGTTTCCAAGTTTTATCAGTGCATGATCCCTACTTTAATGAGCTATTGGTTAATGAATGTATCACTTGTAACTCCACTCTTGAAGGTTGCTGCATGCTGATGGAAGGGTGGTTGCATACATGTTTTTACCCTTCATTTTTAGAGGGGTTTGGGGGGACATTCATTCACATACAAAACACAATCTTATTACCCTGAAGAGTGCAAAAAACTATATAAAGATCATATTATGTCTTATATACAATTTCAGTACCTGGATTAGTTGGTTTGTAAGATCAATTTAAACAGAGAAACTTCAGATTAATTAGTCTTGTATTAAGTGGTTGTTTCTGAAGTATGTTTTAGAAATTTCTTGTGTTATATGTGTTGCATTTAGTTACTTTGCATCCGCAGTATATCAATCAGGAATCCTACTGTTTTCTTCCAGATTTTTGATGGAGCTAAGCACGTCAATGTAAGTCATATTATCCATGACTTATCATTTGGACCAAAATATCCTGGAATTCACAATCCTCTTGATGGGACAACACGGATTCTGCATGAAACAAGTGGAACATTCAAGTATTACATCAAGGTTTGAATTTTGGGCTTTCTTTCTGATGACCGGCTACTTCTTAGCTTACAAGATTTCTACACTTTTGATGTTGATGAGACTTTACTGCAGAGCATATAGACTTTCTAAACCAAATTACAATAGTAATGTCGAATAATGTTTTTCTCTCTGGGAAATCTAGCTAGCAAGGGCTGAATTTTCAGGAAAAATCTCATATTTGTGAGCAATCCTGTCCTTGAGAGCGAGCAATATCTTTAGCATGCAGAGATCTACTTCTTTCCCTGGCTAAATAGAGCTTATAGTGAGATTAGAAAAATTGCCATGGAAGATTTGGAACTAGCATGCTTGTGTCTCTCTTGTCAGTTTCCAGAAGAGTCCATCTGATATTTCTTCCGCCGTTTTTGTTTTAGATGATAATGAGAGATAGATTATTGCTATTGATTTTGGAGGTTTCAGTTGATTGTATTGCCTCTAGATATGACTGCATTTTGTAAGTGTCTATATGTCTTGCAGATTGTTCCAACCGAGTACAGGTACATCTCCAAAGAAGTTTTGCCAACTAATCAATTCTCTGTCACTGAGTACTTTTCTCCCATGACTGATTTTGATAGGACATGGCCAGGTTGGTTGAATATGTATAGGTGTTAGCTGTTCCCTCTTTAGCTTTGTTCTTAGCACTGATTGCCATTGTTTTCATTCGTTTTTTGCAGCCGTTTACTTCTTGTATGATTTGTCACCTATCACTGTCACAATCAAAGAAGAACGGCGTAGTTTTCTTCATTTTATCACTCGGCTCTGTGCGGTTTTAGGTGGTACTTTTGCTTTAACAGGTAATGTAACCTAGTCCCCACTGGTTTTTTATTCGTTATGGAAATGCTGGAGATCCAGCTTAGTAATTGAGATATCAATTTCAGAATGGAACTTACTGGCTAGGCTAGTTTGCTGTTTCTATCTTGTGAACTATGTGTGATTTTCTTTGCTTCAATCTGTAAAATTTTGTTACCTGCTTTATGCACAGGAATGCTAGATAGGTGGATGTGCAGGCTTCTTGAGGCTCTGACTAAACCTAACCCTAGAAGCGTACTTCGATAAATGTAATGTGCACATGGCTAGTGTCAATTCATATGCGACTCCAAGGGATTCTCCATGCAAAGCACATGAAGTACCCAGGTTTCAGCACTAGATGTTGATTTGAAATTGCTGGTGGAGAGTTAAAAGCCAGGGCAGCCTTTGATATCTGTCCATTTTTCATCTCCATTGTTAGGGTGGTGATTGAAGGTTTGTTAAATGCTTGTAACACTATTTTTAAAGCACACAGCAACATTGTAGCTCGAGGGGGGAAAGTATGAAGGTTTACATGTGGGATTCTTTCCAGGCGCACAGTTTTGATTTATTCTGACCTTTATAGAGTTTAAATTTTTGTTCATTACTCCTTTCTATTCTAGGAGTTCATAAGAACAAAAATTTGAGATAAGAACACGGTTATTAGACTCCCCCTGGATCGCAAGTTTACTGAGTTAATCTCAAAATGATATCATTTCATTTTGATTTTTTAAAATAAATAATATTATTTTGGACCAATTAAAAGAAATTCTTTGAAATTGATTCAGTCAGGTCAATTAGGTTGGCGAAGAAATTCTTTGAAATTGATTCTTTGAAATTGAAATCCCTGTAAATCTTTCTTTTCCAAGCTCTCTTTTTTTAATTGGTTGTGTGGAGTTTCCTGACTGAAGCAAAAAAGCAATGCCTAGCCCTGCAATGAAAAAAAGAAAAAAGAAAAAAAGGGCATGACTTGTACTTTCTTGAATAAGCGCATAAAACTATATACACAACAAAAGCTAGCTGATTTAATAAAAATTTAAAAGTCAACCAGGATCGATCCTTGGTTTGGATGCGACGCAATATATAATTTTCAAGAACTTGGCCTAGGGTGCCAGGAAAGTGTTACATCATGACATGAAAGCCTTTCCACATTTAGGTGGCGGTGCCTTGAAACCCTGAATGTTGGTTACATCAGAGCTTCAAGTTTAAACTATTAGGTGAAAAGCCCGTGACCCAGCACCAAACATGGAAAAGAAACTATAAAATACATTTGACCAATGAGTAAAGCTTTATTTCTTTTACCTTTAGAGAAAACCAATGTCTTCATCGTATCTTTGTGAACTACGTATTCTGGATTATAGCTTCGTGTTGCCTTGAGCTATCAATAGGTCCAACATTGGAATCTTCAATGGATTGTTGTCTGGGCTGTTGATTCTCTTGCTGCCATGTCTGCATGGACTGTTGTTGTTGCAGTAGCTGCGCCTGCTGCATAGCTCTGTCATTTTGCTGATGGGAAGATTGCAATTGCCTGCTTGCCCTCCACCTCAGGTACTCCACAAGAAGAGAGTTTGTGCTAATTGCAATCCCAAAACCAGTGAATGAGGATAGCAGGACAGAGAGTATAGGGTTCACATTGAGCTGCCAGTTTAGAAATGAAGCATGAGACATTAGACATATTAGGAATATCACATAGAATAGTTCAGGAAAGAAATTTAGTTTGCTCACCACAGTATAAAAAATATGAGCAAACAAGATGACTACGGCAAACTGGAAGGAAGCATAAGCCCATATGTAACTCCTGCTTACTGCCACCACCATATATTTTAAGGTCATTCAATCATGTTAATCCATCAAAAAGTAGTTTTTTTTTAGCCAGCAGAAATGGGAAAAACATAGAGTGCAAAAAGAAAGAACCAGCAAAATGATATTGTGAGCACTCCTTATTACTATGACTTTTGTTTTATAAACCAAGGAACCTACCTCTCGTAAGCCATTTCTTGAAAGAAGGCAATTTAAAGATGATATGTCTTTTATCATATGAAGATGATTTGAAACCATAAGAACAATATGATTTTATAGATTTAGTTTGATTTTGTAGTGCATTGTAGGTACTAATGGATTATCTAGCACAAACTGTATTAAGGATTAAAAGAGAAGATACAGCAAAACTCACCCATGGTGGAAGCGATCATGGAAGAAAGGAGACCTAAAACACAAGAGAAAGGCAATGAAATGGCAAGAGCACGAGGGCCCAAGTCAGATACCTGAAAAGATTGAAAATAAAATAAAATAAAATTGCAAATACTACAAATAAGCATAATAGAAATTTTTTTCAAAAATAAAATATAGCTTTTAAAGAGTTACGTAGATAGAGATATGCATAGTGCAAAAGGCCATTAGGAAACATGGAGAGCCTAAATGTTTAATCCTATACAAAAATTAAACAATAAATTCAAATGTTGGTTTTTTTCAAGGCATCATCATACAAAAGTTAAGGTGTGACATGAGAATTCATGTAAAACTAGCTAGTGTAAGATAATGTCCTTTTGTGAGGTCATTTATTTTATCAAACGTATTCCCAAGGGGGAACATGTATACATGATAGCAATACGAGTTCCATTCACGTTTTGACTCTTTTTAGTTGTTAATGTTTTATATGATTTTCCAACTGACAACATAACAATACCCTGATTTTTATTTTTGATTGACAATAGCCTGATGATCTGAATTTTCTGATAAATTTATGCTATACATGGCTAAAACAATCAAACCCAATTGATGGCCAAGTGCATACCACATTGTGATAATATGCTACCCCAGTTCAATACCAGAGATGCAGACAGATGACGATATGTACCAGTAGTTGCTCCAGAAAGCAGAAATATGCTAGCACGCTGACCATGACAAGAACTGGCACATCCTGCCAAACCCTGACAAGAAACAGGTACCGATCAATACATCAAAGTTGATCCAAGTAAACGAGAACTATGCAGTGGAGGTGATTGAGGATCTATCGAATTATAGAATCAAGAATATTCACAATTCTAAGGTTCGCTTCGGTGCTACCACCCAATTGACACCAGTTCATTGGTATGAGCTGACAAACCACAATGTCCTTTTGTCACATTACCAAATTTATCAGCAAATCATGAATAAATCTCTAAACAAGAAGGGAGCTAACATCATCTTACGAGAAATGACAACAATTTATTAGCAACTCCATTAAATAGCCTGATCAAAAACCAGTCATGTGCAATTTTGGCATTGTATGTAAGATAATATTGTGCAATTTTAGCTTAAGCACCATCAAATATCCTAAGAAAGCAGTATCATTAGCATATGTTCAAAATCTCAATCCTGCCTGAACCAGAAAGCACAGCTCAACAACAGAGTGTAAATTTGAATCTTACAATTCTAGTAAAAAAAAAAAAAAAATCAAAAGGGGAGTTCACATGTGCAGTCAGCTAAAATATCGAAAACAGTTGAACTTGCCTATAACGAGTGACTTCCCTCTGCTGAGATACAGTTAATGGCCTCCTACCAGCTGCTTGAGGATTATGTATCTTTAGCAATGTTACAGGCAGATTCCGAACATCTTGCCTACAAACATCACATGTCTTGTTTCCTTTGATGCTAAACCACTTCACAGCACATTGCTGATGCGCAAGCGCAAGCTCTCCTTTACAACTACATTCCATCTTCAAAGTATCACCTCCTTCACTGAGCTCAACCAAACAAATTCTACAAACCGCTTCATCTTCAGGAATATCTTCACCATCATCTTCACTCGCTAGTGTATTTAACATACAAAAACACAAGATTACTTCACATTAAATCAAAACCATTCATAGATCACTCATCACTTATTCAAGATTTACCGGTTTCAATCGCCGAGGCATCATTAGTAGACGTGCTATCAGCTGCCACCGGACGTGGAGTCGCCAAGACCACACGAAACAAACCTCCACCTGACTCGGTCCGTCTTAAACTTCTAGTCTTTATATTCACCGGAACTGACAACGACCGCTTTATATGATGCCGTACTTCTACCTTCTGTATAAAAAAACGCACACATCCAACATTTCACAGATTCAACGAAATCACAGTAACTATAATTCTTGTACATTATTAAGTAATCCTGAAGCTGTGACGGGACCCATCATGAAAAAAAAATCTCGAGTTTACAGTTTCGGGTCTTATAATTATGATAATCACCCGTGACATGGAGCATGAAAATACAGAATAATTGCTCCACGTGCCAAGGCTGTGCAAATCTCTAAGAACAAAAAAGTAATAAAATTAAAAAATTATAACAACCAACCAGGAATACTTACATCATCAGAATAAGAATTAATATTCCTCTCCAGCACCGCCTCAGGATCCGAATTCCCACACGGCGTAACAGGCAAAGAATTCGCCGGTTTTAACGGAAACAGAACTTTATTAAGCGAAAACGACCGAGAAGTAGAAGGCTTAGCAGCCGGACTATCAGACGGCGGCGTATCAGGAACAATCAAGACAGTTTTTTCACCATCTTCTGATAAAGCTTTCGCCTTTAAACTTCTCTGTGGAGGCAAATTCTTCACCGTCGATTTAAATTTAGCTGAATTCGGCCGCGGCGGCAGGCCTGGTTTAGCTGGGCTAGGGCATTGAGTGATTTCGATTCTCGTGAATTCTGCTTCCAACGACGACGACCTTGCCGGTATTTGTAGTGAACTCAGGTTCGGTTTCCTCGAACCAACCTTACAAAAAAAAATCAGTAACTGAGATTTAAAAATAAAAAAGAGTGAAAATAAGGTAGTGCCAGAGTTACCTGAGAATGATCAGGGGAATCTGACGTGGAATCTTGGTGTTTGGCAGCTGAATTTTCTTCCATGAAAGAATTTGGAAATGGAAAGCAGAGAGGAAATGACGGGGACAGGTGGACAGGAGGGAACGTGAGGGTTCCTGTTTGGGCATCATGGAATTTTATAGTGGATTAATTTATATTTATTTTTTGTTAATTGTTTTGAGTTTTGTAATGAAAGGTTACCCGCCAACTTGTGTTTGTGCGGGATCTCTCCATGGATCTGCCTTTTTGGTGTGCTTTGCTTTTACTTTACTTTGTTAGTTGAACAGGAATCAAGGGATGGATTAATTGCTTTGTTTAGTTAATACTCATACATCCCCACTGGTCTCTCACTTAAATTAATTAATTCTCAGGTTTGGCTCCTAGTTGTCACTCCTGACATGGATTGAAGATCAACCTTAATTATTGGTTTACTGGATCAATTTCCAGTCATCGGATAATTGATTTTTTTTTAAAAAAGCTCTATTCTTTCAAGAAAAAGAAGAAGAAAATATTAGATTTAGTTGAGTTAACCAGTTACTGGAAATCTGGTGTGGTCAATCAAGTTTCACAATGTCAATATCTCGTCTATTTTTACTAAAAATCTAGCTTGGATCAAGAAATTTCTCGAATCAGATTCTAGAGCTCGAGTTTCTTGTTTTCTCATTCTATTTTATTTTTTATATATATTTTTTGTTTGATCGAGATAGATTATCTTTCTTTAATTATTTTAAATGTTTTTCAATGTTGATATTAAGATTTAAATTCATAAAGTTAGAATAAAAAGATGTCGTTTTTAGTTTATAATAAACTAGATACGTGAGCATGTAATGTTTAGTTTATAATTATACAAAATTACAAGTTCATTATAATAAAAGAATATGGCTACTTGCAATTATAACAAAAAAAAAATATTAGCATGTTTACTAAACAAATATATAAACCTATATAAATAATTAAATCACAATCTCGGGATGTATACTAATATATCCGATCAAACAAAATAAAAAATGAGTGTTTACTTGTTAAAAAAAATTAAAATTGATCAAGTTTTATCGTTGTTAATGATCAATAATTTGTTCTTGAGGTTTTATTGTTTCTCACTCTATGCAAAATAAGTTTATTCAATAAGTCTCTCAGGATTATAACAACATCATATTGTTTAGGTGCACACCTAAATAAAGTTCAACAAACTCAAATGAATTATATTTAATAATTGTCTATAAAAACCAAACCTAAGCTTTAGAGTAGATGAACAAGTCTAAGAAAAATCAATAAATATTAGTCAAGAAATTTCATATATTATTTTTCACTCATCCAAGACATTTATTCATATTACTTGAAAACTAAAATATTGATTCTTATAATTAATGAATTTTCATAATTCATTACTATTTATTAATTATTGTGAATGTTCATAGTTCATGAATTACTCATTATTAATCATGAATATCTAAATTCTTGGAAGAATTCATTGCTCATGAATTACTCATAATAATATTTATCCTCGTCACATCATTAATGTATTGATTTATGTACTAGTATATTTTATGGACAGAAAGAAATCATTAACCAAATAAAAACTTAGTAAAAAATATTCTTCTCAACCAAACTCTCATAAGCCCACGGTCTGTTATCTAATCCACAAAACTATTTTGAGTTTGAAATTTTTGTTATTTAGAGTTTTTTTAGGAATAATGTTTCAATTACCTTTAATTTATTTTTCCAAACAGATTAATATTTCATGTTAAAATACTGTCGTTGAATTATAAAATTTAACATGGTTATCACATTTAATTTGACTTGGTTAGCATTGTTTTTTTTTTTTTTTTTGATCGATTAGAATAGTTGAAACTCGGAAGAATAATGTTAATTGAGTCAGATTATTAGACAGCCTACTAAACTGTTCTCTCAATGGTTTATTTTAGTCTCAAGAGGAATATTTTGTACGAATTGACAACAACATTACTGCTTGCCATTTTCAGTTCGGTCAATGCATTATGTGTTTTCTGATACTCTTTTCATCACGCTGGATTGATCAAGGTCTTGAAAAAGTAGATCAGCAGACAATACTTGATGACTTCAACAAGCACAGCCCTGCAATTACACAGCCTTCTACTGCACCACCTGTCGCGCCACAGCTGCCTCCCATTCTCCTGCAGTTGCCAATTCTACAGTTGGATTTATAGCTACTCGAGAAGACGTTCTTACTAGAGCCGCTGCACTTGGACGTGGTGCCGCCACAACAGGTTTCAAGAGGTTCCTTGCACTAACTGAAGCTGCAAAAGACCAGAAAACTCTTCGATACTCGAGATCTCCTCAATACAGTACATGTACATCAGGTACCTGTTCGTTATTTTATTTTATTTTCTTGTAATTCCGTAGGATTTATCCCTTTTTGGTCATATAATGATGCCAATAACTCCCTGCAGATTTTGTGTACGGGGAAAGAAAATCGATTCTTCAGTAAATTTCCCTCTCCATATGCCTGATTCGGCAAAAAAATAACAAGTTAAAAACCCGTGCTTTGATTTTGCATGAATGCTGGATTTACTTATTGATGGCTTCATCTTCATCCCTCAGGGAAAAAACACAATCTGACTGTATGAACATTGCCCTTTGTTACAAGATCTCTTTAATATTTCTTGATATGATGATATCCATCTTGTGTTAAGATTTTATTTTATTTTATTGTACATAAAATGTATGTACAGATAGATTGATTGATTACATTCTACTTACAGCCATTTAGAGCTGGTCTTTGATATTTCTTCAAGAAATACTTGGTGTGGTGCAGACTCTGAAACTTTCTAGGAGAATTGTTTGGCCAAAGTTACTTTCTATAGAACAAAGGATTATACTGATAAAATGTGATGATGATGAGATAGAATACAATAAAAATCGTAAAAACAAACAAAAAAAGCTACTCTTAGATTGATTACATATGAAAGCTCTTCTCAGATTGTCTTAACGATAGAGAGCTTGTTTTTATCTTCATACAATAATCATGAGCTTAAATATAAACAGCAAAACAGGTAAAATGACAGCGTTTTAAACTAAAATAGCTAGAAATATTAGTAACAATTCCTCTCACCACATGCAGCCCTGAAAGCCATGCCACAAACCCTTCTTCTGCTTCGTATCATACTTTTAATCTCCGTTTTCTCATGTGGTCATTTCTTTACCTCTTTACCTGTGGTGAAAGACAGCAGCCAACGTTAAAAAAGAGAAATCTTTTCTAGTGTAAACATTTGACAAGGTGGTGTTTTCATAAATAATTAGGAAGCAAAAAGAGATATCCTCTGATAAATGACCACCCCCATGTAACTTAAACGATCCAACGGTAAGCTAGGGATCATCGGCAAAATAAACTTAAGGATTGAAAAATAAACAAAATAAATTTTTGGACCAAAATTAAAATTGTCTTGGATTTAGAGTGAGACATGTATTTTCTATGTATTATACATTTCAGTCCTCTATCTTTTAATTTTGTATTTCTATTATACTTTGAAATCTAATTTCATATAATTAGGCTGTTAAAGGATGCAATTGAAAGAAAAAAGTGGGAAAAAAAAAACTGGGTTGAAGGTTCATATGAAAAGCGGTTGCCTAGCAGTTTTTTTAGTTTTTGTTAACTAGCCAACAGTGAGAAGATTTTGGGAGTAGTAAATGTATTTTACCTTTTCACTTGGTCGGGATTGTATTCTCTTGTTGTCAATGCCATCACTAGTCAGAGTCCCCAAAAGGATCAAAAGCAGGAACCTTCTGCTTTCCACTAGAACGTCCTGAACCAAAGTCCCCAAAAGTGCTTGAACGGCCTGAACCAAAGTCCCCAAAAGTGCTTGAACGGTCTGATCTACCCGACTCACCAAAGCTGCCAGAACGACCAAAATTCCCTGGTTTGTTTCTGTTATAACCACCTTGACTGGATCCAGAAAATTGACCATTAGAACGGCCAAAGCCAGAATTCCTGGAGCCTTGCCCAGATCCATATCCGCGGTTACCAAACCCTCCAGATGAGTTAGATCGTCCACGACCCAAGTCATTGTGCATGTCTAAGCTTGCACCATCGACAGCGATTTTAGGGAGCTGAAAAACACCACAATTAGGATACCATCATTTCTGCTCAATCAAAAATAGATGAACATATTACTGCATACACATACATGCATGCACAAACCCTCGTACGAACCAGACCATGCACATTGCAAAGGACTTCCACGTCATTATACATGGAAATAGCTATGTTAAAATAGTGCATCAACTCGTATTGAACCAAAATTGTGCATCAACTAGTATATTCTCCTAATAATTACAATCAATATCAATCCAAGTAACCAATGGATCCAGGTTATGTGTTAGAATTGGCTATGCAAAGAGCTATTATACTTCCAGGTTATGTATTAGAATTGGGTACGCAACACTCTCCATGATCCTCTCATTAAAACCTATCAGAAAAGCCTGTCATAACCTGTGCAGTGCATTTTATTCTAAAAATGATGATATTTACTGTATGCATGACATTTGCCGTTCCTGGCAGAAAATTCTCAATTGAGACTTGGTGACCAGACATTTTACACATCTAAGACAAAAATCAAAACAAATGAAAACATTATGATGGAGAAAAGGAGAATGATGGTTACCTCCGAAAATCTGCACCCTGTGTCCCGTTCAATTAACTTGACTTGCCTGGCATCATCTTGAGTATAAATAAGAATTGCAGTTCCCTTCTTCCCAGCACGACCAGTACGGCCAGATCGATGAACAAAAGTCTCTGAACATCTAGGAAGTGCATAATGTATTATCTGATCAAGGGGAACAGGTGGTCAACAACTGTATGTAAATGCAAAAGAGAACATAAAAATGAAATAGCAGGCCAGGAGATGGCAACTTGCTAATATAGCTCTTCAACTTGTTTGCAATTGGTTTTAAAATATAGCCGACACAGGGAAGATTTTGATGAATATGATTTTGTGTTTGTGATCAATAAAGTTTGGAGGAACTTGGGAATTTGGGGGCAAGAACTTAAAATATGAAGCCTTTAGGGGCTCTTAGTTTAAATAGAACTTGAACCAGATGAGGTTAGGAAGCAGAAAAATAACTTTCAATGCATGGAATTGTGAGATCTAATTGCAAATTTTCTAGAAAGCCACTTAAGACAGATTTGTGGTTAATTAAGTGAAATAGCAAACTATGATCATACTAGTATCTATACAAAGTGCACTGCTGCAAGATGGATTGAGATTAGGAACTAATTATAGCAAGAGAAGGAGAAAATTTGGGCTACCTGTTGCTTAACTGTAAAGCTAAACCTACAATCAACTAGTTACTAGTAGCAGAACTAAAACAGTGGGATTTGAAATAATATAGCTCACCAGATCAACATTAGGGACATCAAGACCACGAGCCGCAACATCAGTGGCAACTAGAATATTGAAATGTCCCTCTCGGAAGCCTGAAAGTGTCCTTTCTCTCACATTCTGTGAAATATCTCCATGTAAAGCCTCACATTTATGGTTCTTTGCCATGGCATATGCTAATCGATCAGCATCACGCTTTGTTTCAGTAAAAACAATGCACTTTCCTCCTTTTGCATGTTCCTAAAAAATACATATGTAAAGTTGAGAGAGGAAAATTGATGATAGGGGTCAAAGTGAAAGTAACAATAGTTCTTAAGTTTCTCCATCATGTGCAGTTTGCATAATAGATGTTAATTGTAAGGTTGAGGAAAACTTAAAATCACAACAAATAGGAGCTCTGTATACGTACTGTAATCAGAGGACCAAGAATTGATGCTTTTGCATACATGTCTGAAGCTATTGAATAGAGGGTAATTCCATCAGCCAGCTTTCTATCAGAATCTCCAACCTAAGATTCATTTTATGGGTTAGAAAGTGCAAGCAGTAATGAAACAAACAGATGCATCAATAATAGAAACTACCCAACCATGCAGATAAACATAAAGGCCCAAGCTTTGCAGAAATCCAGTCAAAACTTATATCACATACAAAATTATGGTGCCCGCATACATCTATTGAACACTATAGGCGACGACAGGTGAATCCCCATACTTACAAGATCAATAGTCAGTGGATCTTTTAGGTACTTCCTAACAAGTTGTTTGATCCAACTTGGCATTGTAGCAGAGAAGCACATGCTATGCCGCTTCTTAGGTAACCTTGACAAGATTGTCTCAATATCATCAACAAATCCCACACCAAGCATCTGATCAGCTTCGTCAAGAACAACATACTTAATTTCTGACAAATTAAGCGAACCCCTCTTCATCAGATCAATAATACGACCAGGTGTGCCAACAACAACATCAACACCATATTCAAGCTCCCTCATTTGGCTTGAAATAGGAACACCCCCATATAAACATATGGTATCCAAACTAGGCGCAGAATCATGAAACTCCTTCTGTACTTGTCTTGCAAGTTCTCTTGTTGGAGCCATAACCATTGCCAACGGGTTCCTCCCTTTCCTGCACAATCCCGATACAAACCAAACACGTAAAAAAACCTAAAAACCAACAAGATTAAATTCAATCAAAGCAAAAACCCAACAGCAGGAGTAAAATAACACAAAAAAATGAACAAACCCATGTTGCTTGTTAAATTCTATAATTTTATCGAGTATAGGGATTCCAAAAGCAAGTGTTTTTCCTGTTCCTGTTCGAGCTCGGCCAAACATGTCCTTCCCTTGCATTGCCGGTTCAAGCACAGCTTTCTGCAATAAAAAAACAAAAACAATAATCAAACATTAATCAAAGGGAACCAAATTATTTAGCTAAAAATCTTTTATTTTTTCAATTTTTTTAGATTGAATTGATAAAAATACGCCAAAAAAATAATTAAAATACCACAAAAGGAACCAAACTTTCATGTTTAAGTGTTCGCAAAAAGTCATTTTCTAAAAAATAAAATTGAGCAATAAATAATCTTTTAAAAAAACAACAAGATTAATCAAACTTTAATTTAATTACAAGGTAAAAATTCAAGTTTAATTCAAACATTCGTGCATAAAAATCCCCAAGATTCATTTATTTATTTATTTTTGAAAGGGAAATGATAAAATTACCTGAATGGGAAACAGTTTAGTTATCCCTTTTTTAGCTAAAGAGTTAACAATCTCTTTAGAAATCCCTAAATTTGAAATTTCAAGCCCTTCTTCGCTCCCTTTCCCTTTCTCCTCATCAGAGCCATAATCAGCTACAGCGATCCCAGCTTGAGTCACCGAACTCGCCTTAAAATCCAACGGCCCAGATTTTACATGAAAGTCTCTAGATATGGTTGGAGAAGTAAGAAATGAAGAAAAGGGTCTAATCTCACCGGGGAGAGACCCATTTCTGGAAGGAACTGGTGACGTAGCAGGCGTTAATTGGAGGTGGTGTAGGAGGGTTATGGCGGCTATAGCCCGATTTGGGGCTAACGCATAAGAAGAGGATGATCTTCTTAGAATTGTTGACAACATTTTAGGGTTTTGAGAGAGAAACCCCAAATTTGATTTGGGGATTTTTTAGGGTTTAAGAAAGATGAAGAGAGGCGGGGACGGGAGAGAGGAGGGTTTGGCAAGGGTTTATGAGGGAGTGAAGAGAAACGTGTGGTATTTATGAGGGCTTGATTCTGTGCTTTTCATAGGTTTTAAGAATCGGTGTGTGATCAATTGGGGTTTTGACACGTACAGTGAGAAGCACAGTGGGGCCCAGATGAATTTGAATGGTGGATGTTGGATGCTGAGGTTTAATGGGACTTCTCCGATGTTGTTATTATAGTGCTTTTTATATATGTTAAGTAATTTACTTTTTCTTCTCGTGAAGGAAAAAAAAAAGTATTTTAACAAGTTATTTTCTATTTTATATAGAATATAAATATGTGCTCTGCAGCGAATTAATATCAAAAAAATTTATTATACGTCTCCCTAAAAAAAATATTTTTCTTAATTATTAACTTTAAAATTAAAAAAAATCAAAACAAAGCTGTTCACCCATTATTGAGGTTATATATTGGAGTATTTGTAAAGTAAAATGAGCATAAATACACGTAGATAATGTATGTATAAATAAATATCGATGTCATAATCAAAACCTTGAATTTATATCTATCCTTAAAAAAATTAAAATTGAGGGGAAAAAATCATGTTCACATTCGTTGGAACCAATCCACCACGTTATTATCAGGCTAACAGATGGGCTGGGCTTTCTCAGTTGATGGGTAAGAGTTCAATGGGTTTGGTCCAATTGAACGAACTACTCTAGACCTGATTCGCAAATATCTGGACTACCACTAATGGGCCTAAGTTAAGCAAGCCCATAACGATACTGGAGAGGCCCTATATAGTGCATAGTCAATGAAACTAAAAGAAGCATGTGGAGGCACAATAAATATTGCATGCTAGGCCAAGAAAAAGGGGTGTAAAGTATTTTTTTTTTAGAAATTTATTAAAATAAAATTATTTTATTTTTTAAAAATTATTTTTGATATTAGCATATTAAAACAATTTAAAAATATAAAACAAAAAATTCATTTAAAAAAAAATTAAAAAATTTTTAGAACACCGCGTCCCAAAAATACTTTTACTGAAGATAAAATTCTACTTATGTTTTTCTATTTTTTTCATAGTAAATTATAAGAAGTAACTAGTCTATACACTATAAAATCATTCTCTTTTTTACTGTTACAAAAACATTTAATTTCACTATGATTTTTATTGTTTACTGTCGTATCCCACTTGAAACCTGAGTTAGTCCAAGTTTTACTTTGAATTATTTTCAAAATTAACTTTGCTAAACTCGGGTTATTGTTCGACACCTCTTGACCATTGTTAGAGAAGAGGACGAAGGAAGGGGGAGAGATTATTTGTGTTTTTTTCAAGATAAAAAAGGCTTTGTAGACTTATATGTTTTGAAGTTTTAATTTTAATACTTCATACGCGGACCTAAAATAAATATAGGAGATGTAGTTAGACCATGTTTTTTTTAATTTTTTTAACTTTAAAATAATTTTTTTTTGTTTTTTAAATTATTTTGATGGACTGATATCAAAAATAAATTTTAAAAAAAAATATCATGTTGATATATTTTCAATAAAAAAACAATTTAAAAAATAATCTTCACCACACTTCCAAACACACACAAAAAGAAACAAGGTTGTTGAGGTTGTGTTTGGTTTTTGTAGGAGAGATAAAAAGCCGAAGATAAAGATGAAAAATAAATATATTTCTAGGAAATTTTAAATGATTTTTTGGACTACTAAAATAGGTACAAAAAGACATTCTTTCTATATTTATTATCTTTATTTTTTTGTTTTAGGATAATAATTCAAGCCATGTAATTATAAAAAAAAATAGTGTAACATTAATTAATTACCAAGTGATCTGATCAAATAAAAAATTATTAAATTTTTTTTATTTTTTAAAAATTATTTTTAATATCAGCGTATCAAAATGATTTAAAAACACCCAAGAAAAATTAATTTAAAGTAAAAAATAAATAATTTTTTTTATTTTTTAAAAAATTATTTTTAAAACATAAAAATAAACAATATCTTAATATTGCGATAAACTATGTTTTGTGAGATTGTGACATACCAGGCAATATGGTTGCCATCATTTTGCAAGGAAAAGCTTTAGAAACTTGTATGAGATTTTTAAGAACACGACAAACATAATTTATGACACATGTAGGAAATTAAGAAATTCAACAATCTTATCAAACTATGCTTAAAGTGATTAATATTAAACTATTTTTTATATATAAATTAATATTAAACTATATATAAAGAAGAGAGTTGTAATTAAGCTTCTACTCATCTTCCCTAAACTAGACAGAAACACTCACAAACATACAAACAAAAAGAGTCTTTTGACTACAAATGGCAACATTCGACCTCTCGTGGGCACTTTATCATGGAAATTCAAGCCGAGTTCGAAGAATCCATGGAGATCAACTTGGAATTGTCCAGACATCAATATGTCATCACTTGCGTATTTCCTCTCTGCTAATAATTTTAAAGATAGTTTTGTTTTGTCATGAATTTATGAAAGCAATCCTTGAACTCTTTAGTTTTTAGGTTTCTGCACGAGTATTTTGTCTTCCACTTTGTATTTCAACCCTCCCTGTAATTGGACCAAGTTCATGTCTCATAAAAGTATAATGATAAATGCATTGAAATTGAGATGTTGAATGAAAACTTAGTTATAAAACTTGGATTGACCTAACGAGTCATTTAGAACTCGACTGACCTAGGGTTTCGACATGTTCAGGCTTAAGAAAAAAACAATTAACTTTGTCTAGATTCTTCTGACTCATAATCTGGATTTAAAATTATGCTAGAAACTCCTCCACCATTTGATTGATGATGGATTTGATCATTCGAGTCCCACCTTTGGATCCACTGATCAATATTTTAGAGATCTGGATTTAAGTGGATTCAGCACAATTCATTATGATAATATAATAGACAGTGTTACCCAAAAAAATAATGGTTAGAGATGGAATTTTGGTAGTAAGCTAGGGAGAAAGGGAGAATCTGGTGAAATAAGGTGGCTGTTGTTCAAATATTGATAATGTTAGGGACAATATAGCAAAAGCTACAGGGAAATTGTTGATTATAAAAGGCAATGGGCTATGTCTCTTGAGATAACAAAGCACATCGATCATGGCAGAGGAAGTGAAGGTTTTTAGGTCATGGTCAAGTCCATTTCCTTTGAGAGTCATCTGGGCACTGAGATTGAAGGGTGTTAAGTTTGATGTAATATGCGAAGATCTCTTCAACAAGAGCCCTTTGCTCTTGCAATATAATCCTGTCGGAAAGAAGGTTCCTGTGCTTGTCCACAACGGTAAAGCCATCTGTGAATCACTAGTCATTCTTGAATACATTGAAGAGACATGGAAGCAAACTCCTTTGTTGCCTGAAGATCCTTACCAGAAAGCCAATGCTCGTTTCTGGGCCAAATTTAGTGATGACAAGGTAATTATGCAGGTGCTATGCCGCTTCCAGAACAATCAGAGGTTTTTATACGGACCGATTTTTCACTGGTTTTTAACTTTTTATTCGGTTTACTTGTGGTTGCAGGTCATCCAGTCAATTAAGTGGGATGTGCTCTTGAAGGAGGGAAAAGAGCAAGAAGAAGGGATACTCGCATCCTTGCAGAACTTGAGATATTTAGAAGAAGAGCTAAGAGGAAAGAAATTCTTCGGTGGGGAGGCAATTGGACTAGCAGACCTTGCATTAGGATGGCTTGCTTATTACCTTAATATCTTAGAGGAGGTAGCAGGTCTGAAACTGGTAGACCAGGAAAGTTTTCCATCCTTAGTGGCATGGATGCAAGAATTTGCAAATGCTCCAGTCGTCCATGGAAGCTGGCCCGATAGAGACAAGCTGACTGAGAAGTTTGTTGCCATGCGCGAGGCCAGTCTTGGAAAAGAAACACATAAATGAATGGCTTGTGCTGTTTCATTTGCAGACCGTTAATGCTACTAGAAAACAAAAATAATGCAGAAAACAAGCAAATCGCCATTGATAATGATTCCTGCTATTGTTAGTTAATTTTCTGTGGTGAGCTGCAGCTTCATCCAGAAGTCTACGACCAGAAACATGTTATTGTCTCTGGTATGTTATCGAATGATCAAGGCAATAATAAACTTCTGTTATTTTCAAATTGCTTCAGTTGTATCAAGGTGGCAATCTCACACATCATACACAAATTGTACCAAAGAGTTTCTAGTTTTTGAATAGTGTAACTTTCGTGCATAATTAACTAACCTAAACTGATCTAGCGGATCGATTTAGAGGCTCATGAACCAGGCCAAGTTTGTTTTTAAATCAAATTGAAAGTTGACATTATTAAATCCAGTTAACTTAATTAATTTGACGAAACCTAAGTGAAACCGACCGAGTGAATTTTAAATAATTTTTTTTAATTTTCATCCAAAACATGACATTTTAATTTTTTTTTATTCAAACAACATTGTTTTATTTTTAAAAAATAAAATGACATTGATTTGGGATAAATTTAGGTTGACTTGCCGATCCAAGAATTGACCTGGTCAACCCGCCACTCCAACCAAGTTTATTTTTAAACCAGATTGGAAGTTAACATGATTAAATCCAATTAACCTGATTAATTTGGCGAAACTTAAGTGAAATCGACCGAGTGAACTTTAAATAATTTTCTTAATTTTCATTAAAAACACGATAATTTAGTTTGTTTTTATCCAAACAATATTGTTTTATTTAAAAAAATTGATATTGATTTGGAATAAATCTAGATTGAATTGCCGATTCAAGGATTGACCGGCCAACCCGCCACTAGGCAAGTATAATAAATATGCTGAAGAACGTAAACTTTGACTTTGAGTTAGTTTTGGTGAATTATTAATCAGATTATAGCATTCTGTAAAGGAAATGGCAATGAAAAAGAAATACGCTAAGTAACTGATCTCTCTCCACCAAAACAATAATTTTTCCCAGCTTGGTTAGTTTCGAGAACAAATAAAAAGTGATTTTCTTTCTTTGATTCTTTCAACAATTCTACGACAGTGATGGCGGATTATAATTATAGGTCATCTCGTATGTCATCATGGCTTTATCAATTGCCATTGCTCAATTCTCTTGTTTTGGATCAAGAGTGCTGTAACCATGATTTTTTCATCGATGTGACCCTTTGTCAACTCTTCTCCTTTATTTTCAAGACAGTGACCCTCTTGGATCATTGAATGTAGTGCCTTCTCCTGAGTAATTATTGGAGCTCTTGTGAATTCTTCAGGTCCAGTCTCTACCCTCTATAGTTTTGTTGAACTTTGGAGCTGTTGATCCATTCATAAAATCTTCTATTTTTTTAAAAAAAATCTTAAACAGTCTCAAGATCACAGATGCACACAAAGACCAGACAACCAGTAGTCAAAAAGAGAACAGGAAATTTTACATCGGTTTAGAGTAACAGGAAACTTGCATTAACTAATTTAAAAGCTTAATGTTCTTTGCCACTGAATCTTTGACCATTTCTAGCACCACCTGAGATCAGACAACATGTCACATGTTGGCTGATAGATCACCTCATATGTCATCAGGTGTTCTATTCTGGGTCAAGACTGCTGCAGCCATCCCAGACTTACTGCACTATTTGTTGGACTGTAGGTCTTTCATGACGTTTACTGCAGCTGTGACCCTCTTGGGATCACTATATATGCTTTGTGATAAGCATGGTTCTCTCCACAGTCTGCCTGTCCTCTCGTCCTGATTTGTTATTGAGCTATTTATCCTAGCTCAAGTTCAATTTCTAGGTCCAATCTCTACCCTCCAATAGATTCTGTCTTTCTCGAAGAAAATTTCGAATGCTGGTTCTTGTTTATTGTTCAATGAATCTGAATTCTGATTAAAGGCCTGACTCATAATGTGTGTAAATTCTGTGCAGGTTACTGTTTTGGTTGAGTTGGGTTCTGTTTCATTTCTGACAGAGAACTTAAGAATGGCTTCCGACAAGAGCGACAATTGCCTTGGTTGGGCAGCTAGAGATGAATCAGGAGTTCTATCCCCATATGAGTTTAACAGAAGGTATATATGCATATTGATGATACCAATATCTCACGTTGGCTAGAGTCAAAGGGGCCAACATCATCACATATGACAGTGATAATGGAAATCGAAAATAAAAATCTTGTACTCTAGCTACCAAGGCTTCAATTTTATTTGGGAATATTCAACAGCTAACTCTTGAAAACTCCTGCAGGGCTGTTGGGAAAGATGACATTTCAGTTAGAATAACACACTGTGGAATGTGTTATGCTGATGTTCTTTACACCAGGGGTAAATCTCGGAAGTCGCTATATCCTGTAGTACCAGGGTATGCCCATGATCAGCAAGAAATGCTTTTTTCTCTCTCTTTATACAACACAGAAAAAAAGAAATATGATGGTGAATTTCTTATATTTTCTGCTATTACTGACATGTTTATGATGCCTCGACTTTTGTAGCCATGAGATAGTTGGAATTGTACAAGAAGCTGGATCTGATGTTCATCGCTTTAAAATTGGAGACCATGTTGGGGTGGGAACATATGTTAACTCATGCAGGGATTGCGAGTATTGTGATGATGGGCTTGAAGTGCACTGTGCAGATGGAATTGTTACCACCTTTAATGGTGTTGATGTCGACGGCACCATCACTAGAGGAGGATACTCCAGTTTCATTGTTGTTCATGAAAGGTATGCATGCTTACGGCCTAATTAATCTTAGAAGTTCATAATGTGTGAAGCACCAGTTACAAAAAACTCCAGTTTCTTGTTTTTTTAACAGATACTGCTACAACATACCTGATAGCTATCCGCTAGCTTTAGCAGCACCGTTGCTGTGTGCTGGCATAACAGTCTACACTCCCATGATTCGTCACAAGATGAACCAACCCGGAAAATCCCTTGGGGTGATTGGACTAGGTGGCCTCGGTCACTTGGCTGTGAAGTTCGGCAAGGCTTTTGGACTATATGTCACAGTTTTTAGCACAAGCATGTCGAAAAAAGAGGAAGCCTTGACTATCCTTGGAGCAGACAACTTCGTAGTCTCCTCCGACAAGGAGCAAATGAAGGTAATCAGCCGAATTGAATTTTCACTTGCAGGGTTCAGGGATCAAGACTTGATCATGGATAAATGATTCTTATTTGCAGACTCTGGACAAATCCCTGGACTTCATTATTGACACAGCATCAGGGGATCATATATTTGATCCATACATATCCACTCTGAAGACTGCTGGAGTCCTGGTCTTGGTGGGCGCTCCAAATGAAATCAAGCTGAGTCCTCTGAACCTCCTTCTAGGTAATGTGATTTCCATGAAACTAAGAAAGACAAGATAATGTCAGTCGGCATATCAGGATTTTGATTTCATTAACCTGGGCTTGCATTTTTCCTGGCTGTGGCAGGTATGATAACCATTTCAGGAAGTGTAGTGGGTGGCACAAAACGTACACAAGAAATGTTGGATTTTTGTGGTACTCACAAAATCCACCCAGAAATAGAAATCATACCGATTCAGTCTGTGAATGAAGCCCTTGAGAGGCTGATCAAGAACGACGTCAAGTATCGATTTGTGATTGACATAGAAAACTCCCTCAAGTGATATACAGCACTCCCGAGGAATGGCACAGTGATGAATGAAAACTCTTCAGCATTCGGTTCCACTAGTTTCTTTTAGCAACAGCCTGAGAATAAAATAAATAGCATTGTATCTGCTTTCAAGTTTAAAATGTGAACTCTGGTTCTGAAAAAATCATCTTTTATTTGATATTGTATGATTGTTTTGACTATCTTAGAGATTAATATAAAAACTATTCTTGTAATTTTAAACTTTTAAGTTGAATTGTTTTTTTCGATTTGATTTTCAAATCTTACCATCACCAACTTGGACAGTATTAGAGATCTAGTCAAACCCACTAACAATACAGTTAAACTCAGCTCATCCACAACTGCAAAAAGAGATAAGGACCAGGCTAAGATCACTTCTAAGTGTATCTCAACCTAAATAGTTTATTCCTTACTCATTTGTATATAATTATCTCCTACTATAAATATAAGAAAAAAACCTGTGTTATGGCATTGCAGCAAAACATATTATAGAATTCTACAGACAGTGATACAAGACCCAAGAATAAGTAAAGTATATTCATCAATTTGGTTCACCTAGAACTCCACATGGACAATTTGATTTAATCAAGTCACCTGGAACTCTCGACTGACCTAGGGCTCTGACATGTTCAGGCTTAAGAAAAAAACAATTAACCGAAAAGTGCATTTACAATTTTGTTATTCTTAATCCCAAATTCGAAAATCAAACCATAAAATATCTGTAAACATTAAAAAAAAAATATTGTCCATACAACCACAGTAATATTTATCAAATATTGTTAAATAACACTAGAAGAACTTAAAATCAAGTAAATTTTTTTTTTTATCAATAATAGTAGAAAGATCCATAAAGCCAATCATAAAAAGTGCAACTCAACTGATCAGTCTTTAAGTTTGCTTCCTAGAGATTACCGGTTCAAGCCTCACAAACCTTAGGGCCACTGGAGACTTATCTGCAAACATTAAAAAAAATATTGTCCATACAACCACAATAATATTTATCAAATATTATTAAATTACACGAGAAGAACTTAAAATCAAGTAATTTTTTTTTTATCAATAACAGTAGAAAGATCCATAAAGCCAACTCTGAGGGGTGCAACTCAACTGATCAGTCCTTAAGTTTGCTCCCTAGAGATTACCAGTTCAATCCTCACAAACCTTAGGGTCATTGGTACGCTCAAGCTGGTCCGGACACCCACATTAATAAAAAAAAATCTATAAGACTAAAAAAAAAAATCGCATCCTTTAAGTTCAATATTAGAAAAAAAAAAAAAAAGTACTGGCCGAGAATTAATACACCTTCATTGTAGCACCATTACACAATAACAAAAATAAAATAAAATTAATTGTGCTTGCATGAATGTGTTGCATGAAAAATGGACTCTTAAAAGGACCCTCTAGTAAAACCAAGTTTTTTTAGAAAAAGAAAAGATAGGTTGAGGTGAGTAAGAGAGCCACAGTCTAAGTGAAGCATAGTGACATCAACACTTAGAGAGGGTGGGCTAACGGCCACAGGTTGTTTTTAAAAATTTTAAATTTTTATTTTTGGTTTAAAATAATTTTTTAATGTATATTTAAATAAAAAATACTTTAAACCATATTATAATTTCAAAACAGCCCTTGAAAAGGGGATAAGATGGGGTGGGGTGGGGTGGGGTGGGGAGGGATTGGGTCTCCATCGAGAGGAGAGAATCAGATATAGATGCTAGATTGTTTCAACTTTGAAGTTTCAACAGGTGTTTTTTCAACTTTCAAACAGGAAAGGAAAGCATGAGAGGTAAAAGGTGAAAGTATGGCTTAAGGTTTTAATTTTAAGCTATTTATATTTTTTCTTCTGTTCAAATTTTACTAAGCTTATGATAGCGGTAAGATTATGTGCAAGTTTTAAGAAGCTTAAAAAACTTTTATTTAAAAAAATATGTAAGTAAATAATATAAATTACATACAGAGAACATGCAAGAATTGGAAGAGATGGGACCGCGTGTTGTGTGATTTTACTCCCTTAATCTGAAGTATGCCATGACGTTTGCAATCCATCATCAGGTCCTCTTGTGATTTTACTCCCTTAATCTGAAGTATGCCATGACGTTTGCAATCCATCATCAGGTCCTCTTTGAATTTTTGTTTTTGTTGTCAGACTTGACGTGGTATGCAAACAATGGCCCTCTTGTGGTCGCTATATGACAGTGGGATATGGATGGCACTCTCCATTGCTTGCCCCTCCCTTCTGCCTGGAATATTTAGTCTTCTGCACGTCAGTTTTCGTCTCCCTGTTAGTTTCTTTCTCTAATCTTTGTTTTTCTGATAAAAGATTTTCCAAATTCTGACAATGATTCTCTTCACTGTGAAGTGTTAAGATTCTTCTGCCTAATCCATGAAGATTGGAAATCCTTGTTGCTTACAGGTTTGGTTGAATTCAACTCTATTGCGTTGCTTGCAGAGAACTTGGAAATGACTTCAGACAACAGTGGGAATTGCCTTGCATGGGCTGCTAGAGATAAATCAGGGTTTCTATCCCCATATACATTTAACAGAAGGTATGCATACAACAGAGAAAGCCCGTGTTTTTTCTTAGGCAACTAAGCTTGAACTGAGTGATTGGAGTTAAAGCACCAACTGCATGGCCAAGGAGCATTGCTCAGGCAATTTATTTTCAAAGTCAAAATCAACCACTAGGATTGTATAGAGTGTATTTCAATATTATTTTTTATGGTTTTTTCAGAGCTTATTATCAATTTAAATGTTATGCAAGAGATTTTAGTTGAACTTGCAGCCTAATGGTAACAGGTATAAATTTCGATCCGATGATTGCATCAAGCTAGGAGATTCTAGAGTCTCTATTCCCCATAGGGTCTGATTTTTAGGCCTAGAAGTTAGGGTTTAAGATTTGTCATATTTTCCATATTAATTTAGGATTCTTTTTTCTATTTAGTTTAGAATCTTTTAGTTCTTTTTACAGCCTTTGTTCGCGATGTTTTTCCTAGTATATGAGCGACAAGAAGTGCTTTAATAATTGGAATTAGAGTTTTCGTGGTTGAGAGTTTTCGGCAGAATTCTGTCTTTTTGTGCCTGCTATACTTCTTATATTGTTTCCGTTTGTGTCAAGATGATAATTACTATATTCCAAATTAAATTTTGAAATATTCAACTAATAAATTCTTGGAAAGTTCTGCAGGGCTGTTGGGAAAGATGATGTTTCACTGAAAATAACACACTGTGGGATTTGTTATGCTGATGTAGCTTATACCAGCGGAACATTTGGAAAGGCAATATATCCTGTAGTGCCCGGGTATGCCATCATCAGGAAAGATCTGTCTCATTTGTCATAAAAAAAAAAGTGCTCATAGGTACCCTGTATCAATGTTGTTATCATGTTTGTGTTTTGCATAGCCATGAGATTGTTGGAATTGTACAAGAAGTTGGATCTGAAGTTCAAAGCTTCAAAGTTGGAGACCATGTTGGGGTGGGAGCATATGTCAACTCGTGCAGAGATTGTGAGTATTGCAACGATGAGCTTGAAATTCATTGTTCAAATGGAGTAGTTTTCACCTTTAATGGGTTAGATGTGGATGGCACCGTGACAAGAGGAGGATACTCCAGTTTCATTGTTGTTCATAAAAGGTATGTGTAACTTGAGTCAAGGCCACTGAGCAAGTTTCTGGTGTTAAAAAGAAATATAATAACTTTCTTGTTGAACAACAGATACTGCTACAAAATACCTGAGGATTACCCATTATCCTTAGCAGCACCTGTACTGTGTGCTGGGATAACAGTCTACGCTCCTATGATTCGGCATAAGATGAACCAAACTGGAAAATCTCTAGGGGTGATTGGACTAGGTGGTCTTGGTCACTTGGCTGTGAAGTTTGGAAAGGCTTTTGGGCTTAATGTCACAGTTTTCAGCACAAGCATGGGCAAAAAGGAAGAAGCCTTGAATTTGCTTGGGGCAGACAACTTCGTGGTCTCATCTGACAGTGAACAAATGAAGGTAAGGAAGCTCAATGAATTTTCAGGGATTCAAGTATCAAGACAAGAAATTGACTAGGTTTAGTTTTTGTGGTGTATTCAGGCACTAGACAAATCCTTGGACTTCATCATCGATACAGCCTCAGGGGATCATCCATTTGACCCATACATGTCAATTTTGAAGACCGCTGGAATCCTAGTTTTGGTGGGAGCTCCAAGTGAAATCAAGCTCGCTCCTTTAAACCTTATTTTAGGTAATGTGATTTAAATGAGAGTAAGGAAGGCAAGAAAAGCTTCATCAAGATCCCATCAGTACTCATTTCATTAAGCTGGTATTGAATTGTCTGACTGTCACAGGTATGAGAACCCTTACCGGAAGTGCAACAGGCGGTACCAAACAAACTCAAGAAATGCTGGACTTTTGCGGTGCCCACAAAATCTACCCCGAAGTAGAAGTAATTCCAATTCAATATGCAAATGAAGCTCTTGAGAGGCTAATCAAGAAAGATGTCAAGTATCGATTTGTGATTGACATTGAAAACTCCCTCAATTGACATATGATAAGGGATGTAATACAGAACGTAACTCTCCATGATTGTAGGAGATAATGTAGCTAGATAGACTTACGTTATTCAGTTATTGTTTCCTACTGTAACTATACCTGCACAGTTCCTATAAATACAAACCTCTCCCAGCACAGTTTTCTGTGGCTTTACAATTACTTTCATGGT
>Ga0307517_10000680_pt1 | contig 58440 bp, 68 predicted proteins | sample 23_EM_MG_FD_194515 | JGI IMG/M metagenome (GOLD analysis project Ga0307517, IMG submission 194515) | Populus trichocarpa ectomycorrhiza microbial communities from riparian zone in the Pacific Northwest, United States - 23_EM | ecosystem: Host-associated > Plants > Roots > Unclassified | place... | reverse complement strand
ATCTTGATACTGTATATACTAGAAGATATAGAAGCGACTTTCTTGAAACCCAGATCATTAGTTCACCAGACCAATGAGGCGTGAGATGTGAGACGTGAAAGGTGAGATGTGAAAAAAAAAAGGTGCTACCGCCCCAGACGCCGGCCGACGTCTGAGGAAGCAGCGAATTAATTGAAGTTGTGATAGCGGGGATGAGGGGCGGGATACATCAGGGCGCGGAGAAGAGGCGAGGAGGACGAGATCGAGAGTCTGGGGCAGTCAAGACGTCGGGAGGATGTGACGTTGCGTCAGAACGCAAGGAAGGTTGGAACGCAAGTCAGGACGCACAGGACGCAGGGGGCGCAGAAAATACGTCGCTTGCGTCAGGACGCAACGCCGACGGATCAGACGCAGGATCCGTTTTTGCTGATGTGAGGACAATGTCCAGACTGGCGTGCACAGTTCGCTGGTGCTTCTCATATGCACCAGACCTGCTGTATTTTCAGGAGCAGAATGGACATTTCCCTGGCATGATTGGACGTTGCTCACTCGATTGCGGAGCTCCACGTCCGTGTAGATTCGATGGTAAGGCTATGATATGTCAAGTCTTGACCACAGCGCGTGTGGATCCCATGTAGGGCCAAGGGATGCCATATTCATGATCTAGTTGTGGATCGAGTTTAGCGTAGGTGTCATGTGGTATCAGTTATCGTGTCTTTCAACATCTGAGACCGCAAAGATTATACGTTCCTACCCCAATGCGTTTATCAGGTTTCATTCATTCAAGTTGACTCAAACTACAGTAGAGTCCTGTAATAGAATGTCAGATTTGGGTTTTCTTTTCAAACGACCTAGAGGATCTGGGAGTTTTATATATAAAGTGATTCGATCGCGAGACTAGAGGGACTTCATACCAAGATTCATCTCACACGCAGAACCTTCTCCGAGTCAACAGCCACAATCATCACATCACGAGTCTCCCTAAATACTGCGATCTATATACATAAGGAATCCAGCGATATGGCGCAGAATAACAATATTGTAGTGTACGCCCTCTTGCCTGCCGGAGGTGCGCAGGAGCCGCCAGCCTATCAGACCTATCATCTTCCGCCTTTCACTCTCGTTGCTGAGTATTCTCATCAATGCCCTGATCGTCAATCAATTAGCGCTCATACGTTGGCTATGGGCGTCCCCCATCTCACCATAAACAAGCCCCCCCCTGAATACCGGTGTTGGGGGGATGCTGTAAAAGATCAGATGTTAGCCAGGGGCTATATTTCAGAAAGTTGGCACTTCCCAGATGCCGAATTCCACGAAATCGTCGAAGGCATGAGGAGATTGAAACCTGCGTGTGATGAACTCGCCACTGCGTCAGCAGCCAATAACATGGCTAGTATGCAGGAGATTGATAAGACCGTTCTTCAATTGGTTAAGGACTGTGGAAAGAAGCTGGCAAATACCATTGGGACCAATAACCACGTACCTCCACCCGGCCGAGGCGTCCCCCCTGCCCAAGTTATTGTAAGGCCGATGTTACTACGTCTCAACGCCCCACCTCAGTGCCAGTGGAGTATTGCAATGGCTGTAGTACCGAACGCTGGCCCAGTTCGCCAAGATGCTCCGCTGGCCAATGCTCCTGGGCCAGCCCTAAAAGTACCTGCTCCCCCGGCGAATCCCCAAGCTCAGATCATTGCCGCACTACCGAACCATGGCCCAGTTCGCCAAAATGCTCCTCTGGCCAATGCTCCTGGGTCACCCCAAAACGTACATCCTCTCCGGGGGGTGCCCAAGCCGTACCAGCTCCCCCGGCCAATCCCCAAGCTCAGAACATTGCCACACCCCCAGGCCCGGCCGATCCTGAAACTCAGAACGATCCCCCACGCCCAGGCCCCGCTAATCCCGAACGTAGGATTGGTCTCCGATTAGGCAATCTCTTCCGGCAGAAAAATGCGCACCAACCAGCGAATATTCCTGGGCAGATCCCATCGGGTCCCTCAATGCGCATTCTGGGTACACCACTGGGAATCAAACATGCTCCACCGAATCACCCAGGTCCGATCAATCTGCCCGGCCCAGAAGATATACCTGTAGAGATCAAATCGGGTCCCTCAATGGGCAGTCTGCGTACGCCACTGGGTATCAAACATGCTCCAGCGAATCCCCCAGGTACGATCAATCTGCCCGGCCAAGAAGATATTCCTGTACAGATCCAATCGGGTCCCTCAATGGGCATTCTGGGTACGCCACTGGGTATCAAACATGCTCCAGGGAATCCCCCAGGTCCGTTCAATCTGCCCGGCCAAGAAGATTTACCTGTGCAAATCCAAGCGGATCACCAAATGGGTATTCTCAGGTGGCCGATGGGGATGGAACATGCTGCGCTGGCGGATATCGAGGAAGCCGCGGCACCGAACGTGGAGGATCCGTTGATTCCATCCGTTGACGTGGCGCGGAGGGTGCGTCGCGCAGTGTCAGGTCTGTCCCAAATTACTGAGTTTTTTTTGCAATAATCCGGATGTCTGTTTTTTGAACTTACTGACTTAGGAGATATAGATTGGAGTGCTCTGCTTGGACGTCCACGGGCAGTACGTATCATCTGGGTCAGCCAACCCGCCAATAGCAGTAGACCACGAGCACATTATCGCCTGCTGCAGTGGCGTAATTCTCATATCCATGGGGTACGTTTTGCTCAGTTAAATTCCTCTTGCATACGCGGTCTCTCAGCCATTATTTCAAGAACTGTGCCACACAATATGATTCGCTACATACTTGGCGCCACTGGTGAAGGCCTGCAACAACTGCGTCTGCATCCCGGCGCCCAATTATCTTATATAGATTACGTCTTCCTTGAGAATGATGTGGACCTAAGGGCCTGGCTTCTGTCAAATCTAGTTCTCGACGATCCGTTGGATCAGTTGGTCTATGGTCATGGATCAGATACTCGGGGCAGGTTGCCCACTCCGCCCTTGAGGGGGCACAATTACCTTCACGAAAATGCCATCGCCAATTGGGCTAGTACCGTGGCGCAAGGTAATCGCATCCAGGCAGCCGGATCAGACGCGAGAACTGACTCTGAACCGTCCAATGCCGGAGGTGCACAGGAACAGCGAGATGACTCTCCCTTGTTTCTTCCTGGATTGAGTAGTTCATCATCTGATGTTTCTGACGCCGAAGAGGGATACCAAGCAAGCATCGGAGCATCACCATCCCCTCTTGCAGATCACAGTAAAACACAAACACAATCCAAAATAAATCTTCAGAAGGAGTCGAAACTTAGTGCACGCGGGGGTGATACGGTGTAGCATAATGTACGGAAGCGTGGAGCGCCATCCTATCAGGAAGATTCAGAGTATTTGTCCAAGAAAGCCCGCCATGCTTCCTATGCCCTTGCGTGGTTGAAAGGTAAGGCAGCCCGTAATGTTCGCGCAGAACTCGAAGAGGAAAAGGGTCATGAGGAAGGGAGAGGGATTGAGATTGTCGGAGGAGTTTGATCGATCTGACAGCGCGTTGAACGCCTGAGTCTGCCAAGATATATTAGTGATTTAGGTTCAAGTTCTTAGAGTATTAGAATAGATTTCTTATGGACTGCAGATTCGCTGATGAGGCTAAGCATTCGGGGGTAGGTCGTGTTGAGGATACTAGTATGATAGTAGGCTCAGGCTAACGCCAAGAGACATTACAGTACACAATGTCTCTTGGCGCATGCTTAAAAGTGAGACATAAAACCATATTTTAGGGGGTGCAAGTATCACCTGTGACAATCATGACTTTTCACGATCTTTCAATAGTCTTTGTTTTATCTAAGTGGTACATCATTATCAACCGCCATTGGCCGAATTGCCTTCGTTATCGATGCCAAGATACTGCGACGTCGCGCCCCACGTCATGACGTCCCGGCCTTCATCACGACATCGCAGTACACCCTAAGTCGCATTCCCTGCTTGTACAGCCCATAGGACTCACAGTTGTCGAAATGTACACCATCGGCAAAATCTATATAAGGACCGCTCCGACCCCTCCGACCCGTGGTGAGGAAGCTCGCCGTCTTCTGGCACAAGGTCTGGCGGTGGACAACCAACTGCTTCCTCAGCACCCCCACTGATATTTTGGCCATCGAGGCCTGTCTCCCCCCACTTGACCTTCTCCTGAGGTATAAACGTCGACTCGCCGCCCTCAGGATTCTCTGCTCTCCCCCGGAGATTAACCCGGCAACGGCCCGCCTCCCCCCCTCGGTCCAAACGCCCTCCCTGCACCGACACTCCCCTGATCACAGGTCGCTCTCCGCGAAGAATGCGGGCAGCGCCCTGCCCCTCCCGTGGCTCCAACCCAGGCCGCCCTCGAAGAACAGGGCCCATCTCCCCCTAGACCACCTCCGGCACTCCATGTTTTTTAACCTGGGGCCTGGCGGGTTCGAACCCCTCCCGGTAACCTCCCAGCACCTGTTATGCGAACACTATCCAGCCCCCCCGCGGGCCGCTCCTATCCCCAGCTTAAGCTCCAATGTAGGAACCTCCTAATCAAAGAACGGGAAGAGTCTGCGCCGGACCCGGCCAGGTACCCCTACCCCCCCTCGATCAAGCCCCACCCGTTCATGGGCCTCAACAAGTTCACCGCGGGCCGCCTTCACCAGATGAGGTCTGGAAAAAGCTACCTCCGCGCGCACCCCTCCTGGAGCGACGACGCCCCGACCACCTGCCCCAGCTGTGACGAGGCCCCCGAGACCTTCGAGCACGCTATACTCCGCTGCCCCGCTCAGGGGCCGGCCAGAGCCCGCCACCTTCAGGGGGTCTCTGACATCGGCCCTGACGCCCCCGTATGGTCTTCGGTCCCCCTGCTGGGGGCCCTCAGCCGCTTCATCAGCTCTACAGCCACAGCCTTCCCCCCAGACATGTTCTCACGCCCGTCGTCCTCAGCTGGTTCTATTTCTTCCCAGTCATCTAATGTAGTTTCCTTTGGTTACTTTATGTCGTCTCAGGTTTGCTAGGTTTACTTTGGTGCTAAGTTGATTTTTTCATGCTATCCGCTGGTGTAAGGAGGGTTTCCTTTATAGTACTTGCTTTAATGTCGTGCCCGTGTGTGGGCCTGGGACCGGTACGGACCCCAGCTGAAGAGATTGGTGCTGGATATTTCCTTTGTTAGTTCGTCTTGGATTTTGGGTTTTGTTTTCGCCATAGCTAGCGCTCTATGCGATTTCTTTTACCTTAAAAACTAATATATTATATAAAAAAAAAAAAAAAAGAAAAAAAAAAAAAAGACCCCTCCGACCCGTAACTCCGCCCTCCGCTCCTCGAAGGCACACAGATTCGATGCGGCACTCCTTGCGTCCGCCAAAGCTGCCAGGACAGCCTACTTCAAAGCAATTAAGAAGGCCAAGAGGGACCACTGGTCTACGTTCTTGGCCTCAGCAACCCCGCAGACTGTCTGGACAGCGAAAATGTTCACTGTGGGACGACCCCCCCCTAGGTTTCCGGAGCTGCCAGGTGCGACAACGCCACCGGAACTTAATAGAGCCCTTCTCAACCACTTCTTCCCGGCGATCCAGTCGGGTCTATCAATTCTGTCCTGCTCCCGTTTAGAGACTGCCCGGCGCTGGCAGCGGACGAGGTCGGCAGAGCCCTGGCCCGTTCATCACCATCCTCCGCTCCCGGACCTGACATGACCCCCAACTCGGTGTGGAAAAGGATACACCAGGTTGCCCCACACCTTATTCAGGACCTCCTCGCCCCCCTGGTGGCCCATGGCTTCCACCCTCCTGCCCTCAAAGTGGCCGACAGTATTGTCCTCGACAAACCGGGAAAGCCCTCCGACGACTCACCCTCCTCCTTTTGCGTCATCCTGCTGCTACAATCATTCTCCAAGATCCTGGAAAGGATCATGAACTCAAGACTCTCGTGCGTGGCCAGAGTCGCGGGACTCCTCAACCCCCACCAATGCGGATCGCTGGCCGGCCTATCGACCTCCGACGCGATCACCACACTGACCCACGAGGTAAGGACGCTCCAGATGGCAGGAAGGAAAGTTTCAACGCTTTTCCTTGACATCAAGGGAGGCTTCAACAACGTGAACCCCTCAACTCTGTGCAGCATGCTGAAGGCGAAGGCAGTAAATCCGTACCTCATCTTCTGGACCAGGTCCTTCCTGACTGGGAGGACGTCTCGCCTCTGCTATCAAGGGTCGCCTAGAGTATTTGCCCCAGTCGCTGTGGGCACTCCGCAGGGCTCCCCCGTCTCGCCACTTTTGTATGTCATTTATGTGTCCAGACTCCACTGCGAGATCCCCCAAGGTCTCACCCTCTCCTACGTCGATGACTTCGGCCTGACGGTCTCCTCCACGTCTTATCGGCGTAACATCCAGTCCCTGCAGAGGCAGTACACGGTGATGAAGGCCAGAGGGTCCCGTCTGGGCGTTGGCTTCTCCATCCGGAAAAGGGAACTCATCCACAGGAGGACAAATAGAGACAGAGGTCCTATCTCCCGATCCCCAGTACACCTAGACGGCTCAATCTTCCCCCCCAAAGACGAGGTTCACTGGCTTGGATACTGGTTCACACCCTCGATCTCGACTACCACGCACTTCACCAAGAGACTGGCCAAAGCCCAAGCTGCTTTCGTGGCCGTCCAGAGGCTCTCCCCTCCCGGGATGGGTCTACCCCCTATCTTATGCCACCGGTTGGCTTCGGTGCTCCTTTTCCCGATCCTCAGCTACGGCGCGGTTGTTTTCAAGCCCACGATTCACATGACGAGGAAGCTCTCAACCTTCTGGCACAAGGTCCAGAGCTGGTCAACGAACTGCTTCGCATGCACCCCTGTCGACATCCTGGCCGTTGAAGCCTGCCTCCCCCCACTTGACCTCCTCCTCGCTTACAAACGCCGCCTTGGCAACCTTAGGGTAATGTGCTCCCCACGGGAGATCAACCCGGCAGCGGCCAGACTCCCAGCCTCCCTCCAGACGCCATCACTAAGCCGCGATGCCCCTGACAATAGAGTCCTCTCCCGCAGAAATGCGGGTAGCCGCCTACCCCTACCTTGGCTCCAAGTGAGACCCCCCTCGAAGAATAGGGCCCACCTCCCCCTAGACGCTCTTCCCCACTCGATGCTCAACCTCCTCGGCCCCGACGGCCACGCACCCCTCCCGGTGACCCCCCAACACCTGCTTGGCGCGACCTACCCTGCGCCCCCCCCGGGCCGCACCTACCCTCAACTTAAGCTCCTGTGCAAGAACCTCCTCATGAGAGAATGGGAGGAGAGGGCGCCAGACCCACCCAGGTACGAGTACCGCCCCTCGCTGAAGCCCCATCCTTTCATGGGCCTCCCCAAATTCGACGCGGGTCGCCTTCACCAGATGAGGTCTGGCAAGAGCTACCTCCGCGCCCACCCGGCCTGGGACGACGACGGCCCATCCACCTGCCCTAGCTGCGCCGAGGCCCCCGAGGCCTTCAAACCCTCAATCCTCCATTGGCCAGCGAAGGAGCCTGCCAGGACCTGCCACCTTCAGGGGGTCACTGGCCTTGGCCCCGAGGCTCCCATCTGGTCCTCAGCAGCCCTCCCGGGCGCCCTAACTCGGTATATTAGGTCTACAGCCACAGCTTTCCCCCCGGGCATGTTCTCTCGCCCGTCTTCTTCCACTGGTTCAATTTCTTCCCACTCGTCTAATGTAGTTTCCTTTAGTTACTTTATGACCTCTCAGGATGGCTAGGTTTATTTTTGGTTATTTTTTATGCTCTCCGGTGAGTATAGGAGGGTTTCCTTTAACTTACTTGTTTAAATTTCGTGCCCGTATGTGGGCCTGGGACCGGTACGGACCCCAGATGAAGAGTAGTGTTCCGGATGTTTCCTTTGTTAGTTCGTTTTGGTTTTTAGGTTTTGTTTTCGCCATAGGTAGCGCTCCATGCGATTTCTTGTACCTTAACAACGAATATATGATATAAAAAAAAAAGAAAAAAAGAAAAAAAGAAAAAAAAAGAGAGACCCCTCCGACCCCTCCATCTTTCTTACCTGCCACCTCAGAAGACCCCCTCCTGCGTTCCGCCTCTGCAGCATCCGAACATCTGGTGTCTTGAGACATACGAAGGTCAACCGGTATCCAAGTGGGTATCAGGTGACCCCCGCAATTTTATTTTGATCACCCTTCATATTAGATTCCAAAATCGGCAATGAACCAATTGCCCCTCCAGGCATAGCGAGACGTCACTTGCGGAAGGGAAACTAAGCAAACTACATCCCCCAGTGTTTGTAACCTATGCTAATAGCTCTCTGGCACATAGACTCCCGCCGCCCAACCTCCCCCGCCAGAGGTTCGGGGCGGCATACGAAGAAGAACTCTTACACGTTCAGCCACCCGTCGCCCGGCGGAAGAGCGAGCGTAAGCGATGCTGGAATTCTCTTTATATGGAATCTTCGGATATCAAACTCACTACCCTTTTTTAATCAACAGAGGACCCGAGCCTGAGTAACGTGCTCACTTCCAACCTGCCACGCGAGATTCGGTGCCTAAAGCTAAACTATCTCACAATAATCAGAATCTGGTATACTGACAATCTAAGAAACAGGACTGTGTATGGCGACATTGCGTACGCCAAATCGTGGTGTGGATTCAAGCATCCGCGTGGCCAATCTTCTATCTATGCGACATGGCGCGAGCAAATAAAGGCCTACATGATTGCTCGCCACCTGGACCCCGGTCGCCTAACCGAAACGCAAGTGGATTCAATTTTATTGTTCGCCCGTGGCCTATCACCAGTCAAGGAGCGAATTGAGCTCATCAAACGCCAGCACCACGCCGACGACCTTTTGGAACTGAACCGGCATCTGAAGATCCTTGTTAGGGATTCTGGAAAGAAACTGCAAACGACCAAGGAGCGTCAAAGGGCTGGTCGTGATGGTCGCGGCGACGTTACAGAACCCCCGAGTAAGTGCTAGCCATCTTGATTCCGTGAGGCCCGCCCTGACATCTACTGCTAGTGGCTCTTGCGGATTGGGAGTCGCCATTTTCGCCGCGAGCTGTCAGAATCCATATTGTTCGTCGATCTGGAGCACCGGCGGCCCCGCATCCCTTCCTCGGCCACCCCTGGTGTGAAAGAGATTCGGACCGCGGAATCGCCTGGGGGGTCCTCGCGACACCAAGCATCACGCATCTGCTACGGGTCGTCAGAGAGCAAGACGTCGAAGACGAAATCCGATGTCCCCGGTATCTCATCGGTGCGACAGGCGAGGGTGCTGCCAGACTACGTCAGGACCCCGAAGATCCTCTCCCCCTACGCCAACTTATATTCCTGAACCGAGATGACGACATTCGTGTCTGGTTTCTCACCAACAGTGGCCAGGATCCGCTAGACCTCATGGTTATCGAGTCACGACCCGAAGACGGCGAGGACCTGGACGAATGGCTAAAGGCCGAGGCAGAGGGGGCGCCTCGGGCCCCTCCTGGTGCTGGCGTTATCGTTGTAGACGACGGCGGCGTAAGTATCTAGACTGAACAGGGACTTAGATCAAAATTGGATAGCTAATTGGTGATGTAGGACCAGTCACCGGGAGTTCCGGGCCCCTCAAGACCCCTGAGGAATATTCCATCGCAGACTGAGGAGCCAGCGCGCTCTCAACCATTAGCGCCGGTGTCGGGGGTGCCCTCCTCTCGCCCGTCTGGGCCTTCTGAGTCTGAGATGCTCCGTAAACTCCGCGAATTTGCCCAGGAGAACCCCTGGGCAAACAGATTGTTGGCGAATCCCGAGCTCGTAGCGGAGAGGCTTCAAGGGTATGATGGCGCGGAGGACACACCACCTGCCACACATATAAATCGCGACGAACACTCTGTCTCAGCTCCCTCTGCTTCAGCTGCCGGCCGCCATCTCTCGACTCCGGAGAGAACGATAGAACATCCCTCTCCCACAACTGATCTCCCGCCATCTACTGCCAATGTGGCCCCGACCCAGCCACCAGCATCCGTGACACCCCCGGCACGCCGATCTTCAGTTCAGAGTTCTGAGCACGCCTCAGAAAACTCCCCATCCGTACCCGAAATACGCCGTTCTGGAAGACGTCGCTCGGGTCGAAAATGAGATTTCTAGGTTTCGGGATGAATTCTTTTTTCATTTTTACCCCTACTACTGCCTTACACGCGCTGTGCGATTTCCTTTGAGACACGGTGTCATGTAATTTATTTTCTCCTTATGATTCCTAGCTAGTATAGTAATGATACCATTGCGCGCCCCTTGCTTCAGCTTCTCTCATCCTTACATCCCCTTATGCTAATGTCTGATAACCTTTTCCGCTTTGGGCTGGACTCGCATTCTCTGTCCATAACTAGACTGGCGTTAGCCAAAAGGACTGGGGTATGCACTATGTGAAAACTGAGATCTAGAGATTTAGTGGTGTTGATTCGACGTCGGGAGATGAGGTTTGAGATATCTAATCCGCATTGGTCGTGGCGTGTGTCTTGCTAGACCTAGTGTCGCTAACGGATACTCGTTGTGGCTAGTTTTTGCATAGGCACTACTGATATTAGCGACGCCTCCTACTTTACGGACACCTCGAACCTTTTCATACCAGAGCGTACACGAACATCATACCTGAGCTCGTCCAGAGTACGAACATAATGTTGAACAAGCAGAAAACACCTTTTTGCAGTTGAATAGATTCTTTCAATACCGAGTGATAGTAGGTGAATCTCACACCCCCGCCCCCCCCAAAAGACGTCGCGTATAAGACCTGACGCGTTCCATTGCACAACAACTACAAACTACCAATATCCACATCGCGTGGGATACATTACACTCACGCATTCTAATCCCTATTCTCTCTGAAAAATCTTCATCAGTCTCCTGTATTCTACGATGTCTAGACAACCTCAAGGCAAATCACTCAGTCAGCCAACTTCACAAGTAGGCAATCTGGAGCAGCGTAGACGCGAGGCCATACCCGCGCAGCGGGGATCTAGATCAGGAACACAGCGGACCAAATCAGGCAGCTCCCATAGTACAAGAAGACTGCCGGCCGAATCAAGCAGCTCCCACGGTACACAGTCGTCCGGTCGCAGTTCTTCTCCACCACAAACTACAAGACGCCCCACATCGCGACCCGTGAAGCGCGCCAGAAGGAGGACCTTACAGACCACGGTGTATAGTGAACCTGAGGGGGAACCAGATGCACAACAACAAATAACCACAGTTTGGCAGAGCAATGAGAGCAGCGATGAGTACCAGAACTCCCACAGATCTGATGAAACTGAATCAGACACAGAACCAGACGCAGAAGACAATGATGTCCCGGATGACAACACTGGATCCGGGTCTCATCACCGATCACGAACTGCGGACAGACGACAAGCAAATACCCGGTTTCAACTGTGCGAGTTTCTACCACCTCCGGATCTCAAGGAGCAGCGCAAGTCAGGCACACCCAAGCTGCTCGACCACGTATAGTTCAGGGTGGTGCATATGCTCCACCCGCGTTCACATCTTCCAGTGTACTACCATAGTCGTCACCGCTGGCAATGCATAGTCCCACCACGTGCGGAGTCCGGAGCTCGAGTCCTCCCAGCTTTCCCAATAATCAACAACACGAGCATGACATGTGGCCGGATACTAACTCACGGCGAAATACGGCCACCGGGCCCAAGGCTGCTGTAATATTGCGGGCCAAGACTCTTATTCTATTGTACACCCTGTTTGTGAATCCTCTCCCAGCACCCGCTGTCTTGATGTCCGAGGTCCACCGGATTTGGCTCAAGGCTCTCGTGGACATATCCGACGCAGGAAATATTGAACCATCCGTGGCAAGCATAAAAATAGTAAGTGGACGCTGATACTCAAACTTGATGCACTAGTCGTGGGTGCTTACTAAATGTGACACATACGGGCCAGACACTCTGCTGTAAGATCCCAGTTTCTGTTCCACGGAAAGAAACCCATTGAAAGATATTACGATCTCCCCCGAGAGCGGACGGCGATTGCGCGTAGGGTGGACTACCTCCTCGAGAGTGATAGATTCATGTGTTCCCCGAGAGGGCAGGAGGTCAGTGTGCCCTTTGTGATAGCCAGGCCACAACTAATGCGTATGGACTTGACCCAGCAAGTAACGAATCAATTCCTCACGCCCCAGATCCCCGAGGCAATATGGGGAAAGTACTTCAAGGGCAGGAAAATGCGTGGGATTGCAGAAACTGATTTTCTTGGTCGCATCAATGGCACCATGGTATGTTTAACCTGTGGCATACTCTGGCATCCTCTGCGAGCATGGCAAACCGGAATCTATCTTGAAACATGCGTCTTCAAGCCGGACGCAGTAACAGCTGAGCCTGACCCTGAACCTGGTGTTCTCTAGTTCCGGCCACGATGCTAATCTCATAATGAGCTCGGAAGACGTCTTTGCCAGCCAGCGCCAGACGTGGGCCATGTGCCCAGACTGAGTACAGACAATGATCCTCAAGAACATTGGCGAGACCATCAAAGAGAAAATAGAGAAGGAGCATGGGATACAGGAAGATCGCGGTGAAGGGTTTACTGACGATTGGGAAGCAGTGGCGGCAAAGTTGCAGAGTCAGATGTCTAGACGGCCCCCCCACGAGCAACTCCTCGCATTCTGAGACTCCCAACTCCACCTATTCAGACACGTCCAACTTCACAGATTGAGAGTCAAACTCGCAGCAACCTGCGTATTGGAGCACTGGCTGGAACCCCGGATAACCGAAATGATTCACAGGAAACTGTCATGTCTTTCGATTTCACCCAGGTGTCGGCAACCTGGCTACTCAACCTCGGCGATTCGGACCTACACACTCCGAACAGCTCACAGGAGGTGGCTGGGGGGCTAACTTTGGACAATACTGTGACTCCGACTATATTGCGACAGCTCGCGCTCACCCATGATGATCTAGAGCCGGCGGAGGAGACTAATGACCTGTGGGATATGGAGCAGGGGGAAAGTGCGAGCATCGGTGTGGGTAGTTAGAATGCTGAGCATGTGTAGTGTAGTGGTTTTGGGATGCGTTCTCACATATAGGAAAGTGTGCGAGGAGCATAGTCATATTAAGATGAGGGCATCTAGCCAACTCAAGGAATTCCGAATAGAATTAAGGGAAGCAATGCTTAACAGGTGCATCTTGGCGATCAGGATAGTATAACACATCGTGACAGCGTTTGAAAGAAGAGAAGTGCTTAGGCGTAGGATCAGGATGGCATTAGACTAACGACACAATGCGTCCAGATGAAAACGCGCGCGTCAGATAGAGTCACGATCAGATCAGCACGCGGTATATATAGGGGGTATGATCAGGAAGAAGTGAGCAGCTGTCAGGAAGGGAGAGACGCGGATCGTGGGATCCGGACGAGGTCGGCAGGGTGCGAAAACATTAGGACGCGAGATCTGAAGATGAGTGAAGCCCTGATGTTCGCTGAGAAGGAACCGGCATCAGGGCGGGAGTGTCATAGATCCGACGCAGTCAGAACGCAATAGAGGAGGACCCGACGCAGTAGGAACGGAAGAGTTGTAGATCAGGGGGAGTCATGAGGTAATAGCGGAGCACCAGAGGCAGTCAGGACGCACAGGACCTAGGGGTCCGTGTCTGGATGGCATCAGGACAGATGGCACTAGGTGACGCGAAGTCAGGACGCGACGTCGATCCGACGTTACGTCCTGATTCGCGATTACCATTCCGACGTCCCTGGCGTCAGACGCACGGGGCGCACAAGACGCCAGGTATTATTTTAGCTGATGTAAACATAGGTAATCCTGCACTACCCTCTCCTGTGTACTGTTACCGGAACATGTACACATGTTACCCTCCGTGATTCAGCTTTCACTTTTTTCATGCTTTAATAACCGCTTGTCTGAACAGTGAGAATGGAAATTTGGCACACATGGGATTCTCGTCCTAAGCTAAATGTTGTCAGATTCTGTAACAGGTGTATTCCTGTCTAATGAAAATACAATAGGACCGGCGATAGCCCTGCTAGCACTGGTGCGGCCGAAGGCTTCCAGAGGCCTGCAGCTAAAGAGATAATAGTTGAAGGACAAATAGGGACTCAGGAATTGTCATTCAACCAAGTGTCTTCTTAGACTGAAGGTCTGTCGAAGTCTGCTGTCTCCTGCTTACCAGGAGACTTGTTTAAATACAAAACCCAAGAGGGATACCCTTCCTGCAATCACGATCATTACCAGTAGCTTTGCATATACCGGAATCCTGTAATCCTGCAAGACCAATGAAACAAACATAGCTCAGCCTCCACCAGTGCTATATGACCATTCCATACCCATAATCCTCATTATAAACTTCCAGCAAAGCCAAATAAACATAATCATTCGATAGCATAGCCTATCTGACTCAGAGACTGTGGCGGAACCGAAATTAAACCAAATAAACCACATATCAATCAACTAAACATAGGAGATCCCACACTGCCTGCTCCTGTGTACCGTTACCGCAACATGTTCACATGTTACAGATTCCTGTTGAAAACTTCAGTATATTTCCTATATATATTTAACATAATACATACTACCGTGTATCCTTTTACTTAGTTTGTGTTTTGGCTCCCCCTGTCCACCTCTTACATTACTACAGCTAAGATATATATTATGGTGTTTTATTGTTTATTTCAGGATAATATCTGCGGATTTAACATGTGCTTTCCAATCAGGTGTTCAGGACTTTAAGGTTGTTTATTCATCTCTTATACACTATTCTTGGTCATGATATTTCTAATAATCGCTCCTCACACTTATATTTTCACGCACATTATTTTAGATTTACTTGGCGGGATTTCAGACTCAAACCTGTTCACACTTATCTTTCTTTCATTGTTTTGCCTATATTTCTCTTGCTTATATGGACCAGCACTTTTCTATAAATAAGGTGCTACCGCCCACCTGGATTAGATGTATTAAGAACCACAACATCTACCAATCCTCTCTTCCCCTCATTGCTACACAACCCCTATTGTACTTCCAAAGTATTATCCACATCCAATAGATTGTGCCTCATTCATATTTTGATCAACTGTATGACTGCGATTTTGACCATTAAGAGTATTCAAGTTAGTATTTCAATTTTGTGGCCAGATACATAATAATCTACCAGTGTTTGAAACTGTGTTAACACTCCTCCACAGAGCAGCAGCCTTCAAGTTTCTTGTTTCCCTCTAGGCGTTTGTGTAGCTTTCCAGTCTTTGTATAGCCAAATGGAGACATGGGAGATCCTGCAGGCTGGGGGGTATTGAAGGATGTCATTCTTGGTATTTTGGGTCAAGGAGATTAGAGGAGATGGAGTTGGACTAGTGATTCAGTGCTCTACCCGTTATGATTACAGCATAGAGGTGTAGAACTAATTTCACCAATTGACCATCGGAATGACGATACCAATAATGACAAAGCTTAGTTTCTTGTTCCTTGAATTTCTTTTTTTTCTCACATGCTTTTAGTTGTTTTCTGCCTGCTATTATTATTTTTTGTATTTTGTCGCTAGTTCTTTTATTCTTTTTTTTTTGTTAGCAGGTCTCATGATATTTACACTAATAAAACACACTTGAACTTCTTCTTTGATAATAGAGAGGGGCTGAATAAATATTCTTTGTCCTTGTTTCGCTTATCTAAAATCTAAAGTTGGGAGCCCGACCATTGTGGCGGTTTCTGTTCTTATAGGCCGCCGTACCTCAATCATTCTGTCAATATAGTTTGTCCCTTTGATTAAATGTCTTAAAAATAGGTTCCCTTGTATCAAACCATTTTTCTTGCATTATGTGCGTGATATTACCTCACCAACTGCCACCTCATGGGTATTTAATTCGACTTATCCATCGGGTAATTGCATTTCTACCATGTGCTATCCGAGTCCTCTCCAGGATGGTCAACCAACCTGTATTGAGGTCCTGTTGATTTATACCAGGGCCAGCGGGTTTAATATCCTACTATAGCTTGGCCTGGGTGCCATTCTCACCCTAATTTAATCTTTTATAAAGACCGGCCTGGGACCGGAATACACCACTGGCATTTAGTCGGGTCTTGTCATCGACTTCAATTAGGACGCGCCAGTCTGGTCCTGCCTCCAAGGCTTGACCGGTTGGACTATTTGGAACCCCGGCAGCGCAGGGGACTCACGCGTAGCCAAGGCAAAAATCACTAGACTAGTCCTCGAATGTCGAGATATGTTCAATGACCACAATTTGGAGTCATCTTAAGAGTCGCTCGAGACTACATACATGTCGAGAGAGCACTCCATACATCAAACACCAAAACCCACACAACTGGAAACGACCACTGAACCCCCGTCAAGACCCCTGAGCCTGGCATGCCCTTAACTGGCTCTCTCTGAGGGCTTACATCTGCGAAGTAGATATTGAATCAATTTACCATTCCTTCTCCTAGGCACGTAGGTTCCATTTTTACTTGCTAACCGAATGCCTTGCAACACCAGGTCCATAATTGTCATATTCTGAAGCGCCGCAGCCCACAATTGCGGCGTCCGCCCTACATCGTCAGCTGTATCAGGATCGACGTCACCCTGTTCCACTAGTAACTCCACAGCCTCCTCATGCCCATACTGCACCGCCATAGAGAGTGGGCTGTGGCCATCTTCGTCACATATGTTGAGATCGATGTCAACCCGTTCAACTAGGATGCTCAACAGGTCGTTACGTCCATACCGCGCAACCCACCATATCAGTGACCGGCGTCGTTTATCAGTTTTGTCGAGATCGACCCCGCCTCGTTCTAGTAGCATCCTCACTACTCCATCATGCACATTCTCTGCGGCCCACAAGAGTGGTGTTTTGCCATCATGGTCAGGTGTGTCAGGATCAACATCATTGCGTTCCAGTAGCATCCTCACCACCCCTTCATGCCCATTTCCTGCCGCCCGCGAGAGCGGTGTTCGGTCATTTTGGTCAGATGTGTTGGGATCGACATCACTCCGTTCCAGTAGTATTCTGACCATTCCTTCATCCCCATTCCCTGCAGCCCACGCAAGCGGTGTTCGGTCATTTTGGTCAGATGTGTTGGGATCGACATCCCTCCGTTCCAGTAGCATTCTCAACACTCCTTCATGCCCATTCCCCGCCGCCCACGCAAGTGGTGTTCTGGTATCTCGGTCAGCTGTATCAGGATCGACATCGTTGCGTTCCAGTAGTATCCTCACTGCTCCTTCGTGCCCGTTCCCCGCAGCCCACGAGATCGGTGTTCGGGCACCTTGGTCGGCACACTGCGGATTGACACCGCCATGCCCAAGTATCATCCTCACAACTCCTTCATGCCCCCTCCTCGCGGCCCACAAGAGTGGTGTTCGATGTCCTTGGTCAGATATGTCTGTATTAACATCATCCCGTTCCAGTAGTATCCTCACGACTCCTTCATGCCCGTTCCCAGCTGCCCACGAGAGCGGTGTTCGGGCATCTTGGTCCGCGCACTGCGGATTGACCCCTCTATGCCCTAGCAGCACCCTCACGACTCCTTCACGCCCGTTCACAGCAGCCCACAAGAGCGGTGTTCGGTCAATTTTATCAGCTGTGTTGGGATCGAGATCATTCCTTTCCAGTAGTATTCTTACGACTCCTTCATACCCGTTCCCGGATGCACACGAGAGCGGTGTTCGGGCGTCATCGTCCGCAAGCTCGGGATCGACATCATTTCGTTCCAGAAGTATCCTCACGGCTCCTCCATGCCCGTTCTCTGCGGCACACAAGAGCGGTGTTCGGCCAATTTGGTCAAATTTATTGGGGTCGACATCATTCCGTTCCAGTAGTATCCTCACGACTCCTTCCTGCCCGTTCACTGCGGCATACGAGAGCGGTGTTCGGTCATCATAGTCCACTGTGTCGGGATCGACATCGTTCCGTTCGAGTAGTATCCTCACGACTCCTTCATGCCCGTTCTCCGCGGCCCACGAGAGCGGTGTTCGATTATCCCGGTCAGCTGTATTGTGGAAGCAATCATTCCGTTCCAGCAGTATCCTCACCACTCCTTCGTGCCCGTTCCCCGAAGCCCACGAGAGCAGGGTTCGGGCATCTTGGTCGGCGCACTGTAGATTGACGTCGGGCCGCCCTAGAAGTATCCTCACAACTTCCTCATCCCCATTGACAGCGGCCCACCAGAGCGGTGTTCGGCCATACGTCGTGTCCATGATGTCAGCGGTTTGAGGTGGGGGCTGCATTCCTCTAGCAGTATCCTCACCGCCTCCGAAGACCGAATGCGATCTGGTACAGGCCTAAGCGATTGTTCCGTTAGCCCGGCAATCAGTGGTCTGCCCATCCCATTTCCCCATCCTCAGCAGACAATCCACCCTCCCCACACACACACACACACACTGACCGCTAAAAGGAAGGGGTTGAACCGGGGGGATGGATGGACCCGCTGAGGAAGCTTCACTTACCGGCAACTAAGAACTATGCGGGAATGGTGGTTAATCGAGGCCTTCGTAAACAATCGGATACTTATTTGAGTCGAGTAGTTTACTCGTGCAAGTTCGCGAGGTTCACACCGTGGAAAGAACAAGAAGGTCGGAGGAAAAGGCAAAAGATAAAGAAATAGGGTAGTCTGGTTCCGGCCACCTATACATTGATAGTTGGAATCCCATCTAATACTTATTTTGGTCAATTTGAATCACGTCCGCTTTAGGCATCGTGACTGTTGTTTGTCGGCTTTTTCCCGTCAGCTGGGCTTTTCTTGTTTAGTGCGCTCTCTACCCGTAGTTAGTCTAGAGCTAGCGGTAGTCACCTGGTTCAACTGCCCAAATTAGTAGCCACTATCGCAAAATGAACTGTTAGCTCTGTTATGATAGCTCTACGATATGTTGAGATACTGCTACTTAGGTCATGTCTTTGGATTAGTCTAGAACCTGTCTACGTTCTCGATTAGGTCTACCATTGGTTGTTTCACAGGTGTTTCTCCTTAAATAGTCTTCTCTCTTGTACGGCTAGTCTATAACGAACATCTCACTTCACATACGATATACCACACAACCAACATAAGCAAGGGAACTGTATGTGGATTTCCTGTGTTCCCTCAAACTCGTCGATAAATTTCTTTTGGGAAAATGTCTGGTTTAGGCCAGTCCCAACCGTCCTATAGTCCCGTCCGTCCCGGGCAGGGTGGGTAAGGACGGCCGGGCACGGCGTCCGTCTTTTGTAAACACCGCAGGACTGTAGGTTGACGGGCGGGCCCTGCAGTCTTTTTGGAAATGGTAACTTCCGGTAGGTACCTACTGTCCTGCATAATGACGGGCGTCGCCTGTAGGTTACCTACCGTCCTGCATAAGGACGGGCGTCCCTTGTAGGTCAAGGAAGTGGAATGGGGTCAGGGTGCTCAGAACCAGGATCGGATATCACTAGAAGCATTGGTTGATTGATAGCGAAATTTGATACATAATAGTAGAGCCTAAGCTTCTCTTCATTAGAATAAAAATGTTTCACATCTTGATAACACTTACCTAATTCTCATGAAATTCAAAAATGAAACATAAACTAAGACACCTATAGGGCCCGGCCGTCCGTCCCGGGCATAGGTCAGGACGGACTGCAACTGGGCGTCCGTCCCGTCCTAGGCTAAAGACGGACGGACTGGAGGCCTGGGAACACTGGTTTAGGCCCCTGTAAAAATGGGTTGGGAACCCTCTGTTTGGTATGATACTACAACTATACAAAGTATGTAGTTACGCACTGCCCGACACACTATACCTCTTCAGTACCAAGATTCTTTTCAAATCTTCCTACGACAAATGGGAAACCAAATCCCGGCCGAGAAGCACGTATACAGTGGGATAACCGTGCCAAGGTTCCCACCACTTCCAAGTAAGGTGGCACTCAGATGGAGTGCCTCACTAGTCAACGGTAGTCATAGCTCAAGGATAGATTTACGGTTAATACAATTGACAAGGCTCCTGTTAGTTAATAATGAAATATGAGTAAATTAATCCAAATAAAAGTCCCATCACACGAAAACAAAAGTTGAAAAAGAGGGAAGACTTATTTGTAAAAAGTTAAATTAATGTATGGGAAAGTCAGAAGGACATTTAAAGCATTACAGAATGTTTGGCAGTAATTCGTGATTCTTAAATTCACATGCAAATAAATCTATCGTTGAGCTGTGGCTATCGTTGAGCTGTGAGGCACCGGCTTGAGAGTGCCCAAGGTTGCAAGCAAGCAATCAGGGGTTGTGACAGAGCCACAACCTTGGCACTGTTTCTTTTATCCGAGTGAAGAAAATGGTGGGACAAGCCCGAAAACACTCCAAAATATAGAGTTTTCACACATTGATACCAACTTGGAGTTCAACCTTGAGCTGAAAATAAGTTCATACACTAGTCTTATTGCTTCTCCACTTTACCTCTTCTTGATTTAGGAATGTATATTTCATTTGTGTTCCACTAGTTAGATTGAGTAGGTGGGGAATTAAGTTATTCTTGTGGCTACAGAAGAAAAAAAGCCTGCAGGGCAGGGTTGTTGGAGGTAATTTCAACTTCAGCACTTATAGACAGGCATTCCCTGTCATAACCTTCTAAAATCTATGTAGTTAATTGCCAGAGGTAATTGAAGCTATCTATGCAATGTCTTGATTTTTAAACATTTTTGTACTACAGATGATGATTCAGTAAACCCCGGTTTTTTGGTGGGGGACACCCATTGTCCCACAATTTTCTTCACTGGTATGTTTGTTTTGTCGGTTGATGGACTTGTTCTGTTCAGAATTGATGTTGCTCAGTTGCATGATAACGTATCCGACCTAGAAGCGAGTCACGACGGGGAAATGGGCCACCCCAACACAACCAAGTACCTTGTCAAATAACAACTTCATTCCGACACATTCAAGGTCTCCTGGTAAATTTATGCTGGGCGGCCTAAAATTTGCGTGTGCGCAAAAGAATACACTGGGCTTGTATCACACCATCGCTGCGGTACCGGTATCCACCACTACTGCTTCTCACAAAAACAACTCTTCAAGAGGGAGAAACCCTTTTATATTACCAACCACCTCACCCCCGAAATTCCTCCCTTTAAAAATCCACTCAATCTAAAATACAGACTTGGCACCAACGCCACCAGACAAACCACCGGTATCAAATCAAGTGAATGCACCCAAGCTCCCAACTACCAGGTAGCTCTCATAATTCTGCGCAATTTAAGTGCCGCCCCTTGCCCCCCTCGCGCCATTTCCATTTTCACCACCGCTACACCCTCTCCCACCACCCAGAGAGTCTCGGCCCTCGCACCCACCACGACAATCCCCTGTGTTAGCTAAGCTTGAGCTATGATACCCATGAATTGGGGCGCAAGTACCCTTTCTTGGGTTTCTTTGTTAGTGGCCTCATAATCCCTCTACCGCCCGCCATGCCAGTATGATGCAACATAGTTCAATATTGTCATTAGGTAGTACCATACCAGCAAGGTCACACAAAAAATGGCCTGACCCCGGCGGTTCTATTCTGCGCAGCCCAAGTCTGAACAAGAGACCTCACTTCCGTAGATGAGGGCATTTCATGAGTGATAGTTCCAGCCAGATTAGTATAGCTAGAACAAGTCAGCGAAACGTGAATTGGATTATAGTCGCCCAATACACTCGCATATCCTTCGTTGGTAGCCTGGGGTCTCTGGTGAAAGGTTCAGGTTTTGCGTTAAGAGGAATAGCACTGTCAAAGTTGACAGGCTGCTCGATGCTGGTGCCCCGGCGCTGACGATAGTAAATTACCGGGTTTCCGTGGCTCAGACCTGTAATGTACCGGACAGAGGCAACTTGAAAAACCTCCTTTGCTGGCAACCCAACCAACACTTATCCAACAGTTTCAACGGAGCTAATGATTTTCTCATCCCTAAATCGGATAAACTTTAACAAGCGAAAGGTAACTGTCTTCCCGAAAGGTCAGCTGTCAGGAGAATCGAGGTGGAGCCACTCTTTTGAGCGAAAGACAGCAATATCTCCACCTGAGGCCATATGCGCTTGCAATATTTGCATTGGCGTCGCGATCTTCGGTTGGGACGTGTTTTCATGGTCGGTGTAGGTGCCCCTATACAAAGGCTGTAAAATAACCTCCTCAATTGGCGGCCTACTAGATGAGATAACTCCGCAGACTTCCAGCATCTTCTGAGGCCTAGTTCAGAACAGCATTGTTTTAGACTTTAGTTTCAGCAACATCATTCCTCTGGGAAGGCGCTGCTGCGCTAGGAAGGAGGCGGAAGCAATTGGAGAGGTGAACCAGGCTGAGAAGACCGCCGTCAATCGCCTTTGGGAAGATTGTTTCGATGATCCTTTCCACCCAACTACAATAGAGAAATCCATGGGCGCATAGACCGCCTTCCCAGATCCCTCAAAGACAGCCTAGCCACGCTTCCCAGCCCCGTGAACAAAATGTCCCATCGCCGTGATCTGTGCGCGCCCGCCATTGAACACATCTATTAGTGAGGCGTCGCGGGGAACCTTCTCATCTCCAAACGCGAGCCGGTAGTAAAATTCCTTGATTCTATCGCTCCCTCCCTCTTTTACCTCTCGGATAGACGCAAAGACCGTCTCGGGGTGATAGCGGAACCTGAGTTGCAAGGTCGCAGGCTCCCCCGTATGGTACGCTCCTCAATGAGGCCAATGAGAATCTCTTTCTCATCTGGCATCCCAATTTCGGCAGTCTTGAAACAGCAACCACCGGAGTGGTATTTTCCTTGACAGCAAGGGCGGTCTTAGCACGATATCTTGGATTTGTAATTCCGGCGACCATGCCATAGGCAGGAGCGAAGATGTGTCTCATCTGATTGTCCCGTAATTTGCTCCTTTGAACAAAAACATCGCTGGGAAATAAAGCCTGGCTCCGCGAGGAGGTTTCACCGGCAAGCAGCCCCAGCCATGAGTCAGCATTGGGAAGGGCGCCCTGAGAGGCGGACGCAGGAAGTGTGAATGTAGTATTTCCACCCTGCCCAGCAACGATCAACCTTTCGACCCTCCCAACGTCATCCAGAGCAGTGATCGCCCCGGCACCGAAATACTTAACAGGGATCCCGCTCCCCCCACCGCCATAGACATCGGTTATTAATGCAACGATGTGCCCATTGCCGTTTCTGTGGAGGATACCCTTAATAGGCTGATTGACTACGGTGAAGCATTTAGCATATATAAGCCCCCGAACAATGCAAATTCTTCCAACACCCTGGCCAACATTCTCAAGATCTTTGGATTTCCAAAAGGAATCCTTCTTAAACCAGAACTCTAAGTTCTTGTCAAGGTGTAGGAACAAATGGAACACGCTTCTGGTGGTGTCGCTGACATAGGAGAAGAAGTAAATGCCGCATATCCTGCGCATCGATGAGTTGAGCGTTGGCCTCCAGACAATGGGTTAGAATATTTTCAGTAGTAGCGAAAGGGTCATCCAAATGGGCGCAGACCCCGAGCTGGGACGCCTGGCCCTCAACAGCAGTGATGCTTTCTTTTATAGGTCCAATGAAATCCACAGTAAGACACTTTAAAGAGGGGTCTGTTAGAATATTCACGAAGGTTCCATATCTGCGACACTGTTACTACACCGGAGGTTAGGATAAGGAGAGTTTTCGTTTGGAGATTGTTGGAAACTATGGAAGGTGAAGCAATGGCGTGTTTGGGGAAATGGTTAGGTTTGAAGCTAAGGTTAGTGGGAAGATGGAACAACCGAAAGTCACACTATAGTGTTAGCGAAACGAGGAGAGGTATCAGGAAGGTTCGAAATGAAGAAACTAGGAAAACTCTGTAAGTAGTTGAAACGGATCAAGGGATTGGGTGATGGAAGATGTTGGACGATTGAGGATGATGGAAGATGGGAGAATGATTGCGAAGAAGAGTATTTCCTGTATGAGAGTTTTGTGTATATATAGGATGCTGCTGGCAGCACAGAAAAGAATAAGGACCGCAATACTCTCTACCGATCATAGCCTATTCACTTTAGGGTCGAACCGGCGGGAATCATCTCTGAAAGAACATGAGCTCTACCATGAGAAGGGTGACCTCGGCGTAGGTCAGGTCTTTGAGATCCACGCCCTCCGTGTTATGATTTCGAAACCAAGTCTGTTGGAAATCAGTATTTAGCCGTTTGGTGATATAGTCACGTTGCTTTTTAAGCTCAACAGGGGTTGGGTGTCGGGTGAGAAAATTGTGCAACCTAGCTCAGGCCTATTGCAGACGGTTAGTTTAATGTTCAAGGAATAAGTCCCGATCGACACCCACCAGAGTCTGACACGGCAGGCAGCCAGTCTGTGGATAGGCTCGCCCATCTCTGATCGGACCGTTATAGCACAACCGGAGGGACCCTTCTAGGTCTCCTCAAAGCTCTTATCACTCACCCGGTCTGCTTTATAGATTGCTCCGTTGGCCTATAACATGATATCAATTAGAATGCACCTAATTGTATCACTAACCATTGTAACCAAGATAGGTATGTGTCTCCTTTACAGAAATCATTCTGCTATGCAACACAACGCCATCGAAAGGCATCAGAGGCATCGGAGGGTGTTAAAACCCCTCGGACCAAGCCCCGACCTAAGTTGAAGTCACATAACAAGGATATATATCCGTCCACCAAATCCAGAGCAGGCAACGAGGGCAATATTGGCGACTTATTGGATGGCATCACAATCCTCACAATGGGTCGACCCGGGTCGTGAATTCAGAAACCAGACCCAGACCCGACCCAAAGGATGGCAGACCCGCCCAGGCCTGATCTAAACCCGGGTCGACCCAAAACCTGAAGCCCAATTGCGAGGCTTGTAGCATGGGTAGAGCTAGGCTTAAGGGTGATGTGTTCCAGCCCGGTCGTCTCAATTTGCTCGCTAGCAACCGTGATTGGCGGTACCTCGGCCCCAATGGACAACCGTGAAATCGGAAGACCCGCGGAATGAAGGTGTTGGAGAAGTGGGACCTGCGATCCTATTCCTCTGGGGTTCATATAGATAAGGCTAACCATAATACCAGCACAGCAGATAGAATTCTGCCAACCTTCCGAAGAGCTGCTGTAAAGCCCATGGCGTTGTAATAGCCACCTGCCAATTTTCATCAGCACAGGATATGCGAAACTTGAATGATATAGCTTACCAGTTAATTCAACTGATACCCGCCATTCATAGTCGTCGAAACAAGGCTCCACGGGACGGTACAAGGTGTCATCCCAACAACCATGACAGGCCGCAGTCCTAGCAAGGAAGCAAATTTTGTATCGACAAAGATTTCTCCCCGCCTTGTCGGTACCAATTTAGGGCCATACTCCCTGAGCCTGCTAACTACGCACTAGACTGCGTGATCCAAATCCCCGCCGAATAGCTCCGGTTTGTATCCAACCTCATTGCTTATATCTTAGAATGCGCCTGCGATCATTATGCGCACACCAGTGCCACCCTTATTGTGGTGGGTCAAAACCGCCAGCTCCGAAATGCCCCCGAGGTCAAAGTCGAGAATGTGGGTTGCTCAGGGGAAGACCCTCGCGGCCTCCCAGTGAACCGGCTGCTGAGTTATCATATCAATCAATTCGGTCGTGATTGATTTATGGCCGGAACCATCACCGAGACCCTGATTTGTGTGACCCGCCAGGTCAAAGACCCTATTTCTTTAAGGCCTTCCAAAACGATCTCAGTTGCAGACTCGAGGTAAGGAGAGCAGAACAGCGCCAAAATAGGCAGGAAACGGTTGGTACTACATGTACCTTCTCCCCGTAAAAGAGACACAGCTCTAGTCCAATCCCGTCGGTGCGCCAACCTCCTTCAGACTGTTGTCAAGGCTATAAAGAGATTGGGGAGAAGCGATTACGAGAGCCTTCCACGCACTATTAATCAAGGAGAGGTGGATATGCCTATCCTTAGATAAACACGTATTGGTAAGACCACCATGGTGCTGGGATTGTGCTTGAGGCAGGTCTCGTACTGACAGAGTTGGCGAGGGAGTGCCTTCACCCTCATTCGTGCAGTCCTGTACGGTGGTAGGAGCTAGTGAAGTGAGGGTGGGTGTGCTGTTAACTGCAACTGACCCAGAAAAGGACGGAGAAAGTGTCGGACGCGATATGATAAAATGAATCCCAAGCCAATACGGATGCAATCTCGGCCGCAGTAACGATACCTTGAAAATGCCATGTTGCACCGGCAAACCCCTCTCCGAGTTCCTCTGGCTCCATGGCGCGCATTTTCCAAATTACATAGTAATTCGCCAGCTGAGCCAGCCCAATTTGTTGAAATTTTGCTGCTCACCACATTCAGATTCTTCGACGGAAAACTACTACTACAAGGATGACATCTTATCAAATGGTTACTAGAACAAACTAGTTCCAGACTATCATTTTTTGATACCGACCGCAGCACTGTTAGCTTCATACAGATCACACAACCCTGCATACCTAGTTCATCACGGATCACCAACCACAAAACACCTTAACTGAAAGGTACGACAGCTCCCAAACACACTATCCTCACGCCAAACAGCACAACACCTGTTATATCAACCAAACACACAATTCCTTGGTCTATCATGATACCGACCACAAAGTGCCTTCTCTAACTCTCGGTAACCTAGATTTCACCGCGGTTATGAGTTGCAGGAGATTTGGCAAAGATGGGTAGTGGAGGAAATGCAAAGAGAGAATCGGCATACGAAGGTCGTACATCCGAAAGGGATTTTGTACTTTGAGGCGGAAAACAGGTCTCCTGTTTTCCCTTTGTTTGTTGTTTTGACCATCCATCAGACATTGGCTTTTCTCTTCATTTTATCTTCTGTACACAGAGCATCAGTTTCTCGTTCTCTTTATTCTTTGTTGGATTTATTGTCTTGTCACCTTACTTCTTCGTATCGATAAAAGTCTTTGGTTCTTCCCACTCTCAGTGATCATATCCGCTGTGCACCAAACCATTTTGTTCAAAACAATTAAGGGAGCAAAGACCAGATACGTAGGATCCGTTGTAGATTCCTCATGTCACAAGGATCTTATTTTATCAGGTCCCTTGGAAGGCTCATGCCTGCGCTAGGATCTCAGATTTGTGATGAAACTAGCAGTGGGCAATACACCAAATAATTCCCGACCTATCCCCCATAAATGCTGAAGACCTTCCCAAGCTCGTTAATATAGTCTTCCTTATTTCCCTCTCCTCTGGGGAAAGCATAAGCGTCAACGGTCCTCTTTGGCAGCTGCATGAAACAGAAGTTCAGTCTGCTTTGGTGGGTTAGTTAGCTACCCAGCGAGTACTGTAGTACGATTTGACCACTTCCAGCCTCCTGGGCCGAGTGCCAGTCAATCGAGCAGCCAGGGCAGGAACGGCATTGCCTCTAATGGGGTCTTGGCACTGGACATTAGTCTAAGGCATACAGGGACAGAAAGGTCCTAAACGATAACAGTCATTTAGCATGAGGGTTTGGAGATGACAATCTCAGATCAAGGCTGATCGGGTAACAGCAGATCAGGGTCAGGGATCATGGGTTCTTGGTGGATCTTGGATATCAGAATAGAGGATGTTATATTCTGAAGTACAGGAGTCGTGAAAGAAATACCAGGTAGCTTAAAGAACCAAGGAAATAGGGGGCGAAGCCCCCCCCCCTTACCTAAAAGGTAATCCTAGCACAGCCTTTTGCTGCCCGACTCATACCTCAGTATGAGTCGCACATCCTCGTAACCAACGAAACAATACAATTTGTTGTAAATCTTACAAAGGAAAACCCTCATACCAACCGTGTAACAAATGCAAGAACACCAAAGTTATCCCCAATTAGTATCTCACCAGGGGACTGTGAGATTGCCCTGCTGAAAAAGGGATTCCAATTTAGTCAAAACAAACCATATAACGTCCTCATAGGTTCCTTGTATGTGATTCCCCTCTTCTGTAGCCTGTGTCACGAACACCAAAAACCTGGAAAGAAGCTCCCCGGCTGAAGATTGTTCCTTGTAGAAAGCAACTTCGTCTTTAGGTGGTGGCAATTGAAACACAAACCACTGGTGAAGGTCACTTGCATGATACTGAAGGGTCATTGGGATAAGCAGGAAGTGCTCAAGTGGCCTATAAATGAAGAAAGGAGGGCAGAGAGACATTGAAGAATAAGAGGTAGAGGCCCCGAACATCAATCCGGGTCACTGTACCTGATCAGGATTGCCCAGTGAAAAGGGATTGGTCGTACTCAATGAAGACTCCTTATAATCAGTCATAAGCACAACTCACTATGACTTGAGCAGGGAGAAGGGAACCCTGGGCCCTGTAGACAGCCGGGTAAGATGGCAGTGGTGATGAGAGAAACCAAACAAGCTCCCCGGGAAACTCATGATTGAGTTGAATGAAGTCATTGCCAAATGTAGTTTCATTTCCAAACGAAGGAGAGAAGGGGGTAAAAATGCCAATAGCGGTAAAACCGAGTGTGGGAAATATTCGAATGTATAATACTCGAGTGTAGGAAGGAATTCTAGAGGCACAGTTAGGTCGTGCAGAAGGTTATTAAGGTAGACAACTTGAGCATGAGAGCATGATGGAGGAAGTAGGTAATAGAAAAGTTGAGGCGCCGGCTGTAAGAGAAGTAGGCATCAATTTAAGGTGAGTAAAATTAGAAGACTGGGTTCAATGGTGTACCGCCTGACAAGTATAATACTAGAAGGGTATTTGGAATACGAGAACTGAAAGGACATTCTCTATCGTGCCTCTTTGGGAGTATGCCCCTCACAAACCGTTGGTTGGGCAGCCAAACACTCCACCACCACCCAAAAACTATTTGGCCGAACATATATCTATACTTATTATTTTTATTTCCAAAGGTTCAGCTGGACGAGCAACAGCAATGTGGTTCTCTAGTCAACACACCACCTGGTCCAGGTGTCAGTGTTGGTCAATGATACGAGAATTAAAAAAATATTATAATCAACCCATGTCGGTAATCCTATCTCATCCAATCCAATTAGTCACCCCATACGACACCCATGCATTCATCCATAACACCAATTGTGCACTGTGAGCAACTTTAATCTCCCCGAGGGTGACGTTGGGATGAAGATCAATGATCTTACTATATACAAAAAGGGCATCATATTTGATGACCTACAGTTACAATCCCCAGGGATGTGATACTGGCCCCAAATGATGAGCATTTATATAGCACAAGCGCAGGGTAGATTAATAGTAATGTGCGTGTAAATCAAACAATTGCTTTTGCCTTCATAGTATCACAACTTGAACCAGGGTAAGCAGGTGATCGATATATGATACATGTGATACAGCAGATTAATATACAATTAGCTCAGTGAAGCCGAAATGCTGGCTTTGTGATTTTGTAGTAAGTTTAACTACAGTTGAGAGAGTAATCAGTTGTACAAATAATATCAACCGGAGGAAGAAGGAATCTGTATTTTCCCAACCATCATTCCTCTCCGGTTTCCTCTTCAGTGAGTAAGTTGGTCTAGTCAACATCAGAACTACTCCCAGCCACTAAGCGTGGCGAAAAACTGCAATGATAATAACAATACCTCCTAGGCGGCAACAGGACCCCCTCTCCCTAGCCTCACTATAATAATACCCTACCCAAGCCCAGAACTAACTTGGGACCATAGCACTGGCCACCAACTTGCTAACATTGAAAAACTTGTGAATATCCTGCAAGACACTGTCTATCTCCTCTTGCCTTCTTTCTCTGATGTCACTATAAGACCAAAGGGCCTCAAGGCAGGTACCCCAGAACTGGTTAAACCCTTCAGAAATATAGTTTTCTGCTATCTCACATGGAATCTTTTCCATGATTTAACCCTCCTAACTACTTCTTTCAATGGCAGGAAGCACAATGTGGCTCCCTGAAAGGGTCAGATGGTGAACCCAACAAATGAAATACTAGAAGTTACTTGTATGGCAATGATGGCCTACCTTGTTTCCTCCCAGAGGGTCTTGTTCATTATCTTTCCCATCACCCCCCTTCTGGAAGCTGCTCTCTTGACTTATACCTGTGGGGGACTTGTTGAACTCCTCCTCAAAAGATACATTTTTTATATCCTTACAGGTTAGCTTCCTTCTCTTCAGTGCTCTGAATTTTGGCAAGAGTTTGGAATCTTTATTCTGGTATGAACTAGAATCCCTTACCCCACCTGGGCATGCTGACTCCTCATACATAGCAAGTTGAAATTCCTCAGTGGTGTGGTATTGACAGCCCGCAAATAGGCACTGCAGCATGCGAAAATGAACCTTATGGACATGGTATCTGGGCCTATAAATCATTGTTAATCATCGCAAACTGCTACAATCACATTCACAAAATCTTTGATAAAAGGGACTCGGAACTATAGTTGTAAGAAGGAAACATACCTTGTGCATCTGATAGTTATCTTAAGTATGGTGAATGAGTTATTAGTTCACCTAATGTGATCCTTATCGCCTTAAGGACTGACAAAATTGTGCTCCTCTACGTGAAAGGATATAGGGTTACTTACAACTTACGGCTCTTGTCTTCTCACCTTCTTCCCAAGGCTGCTTTCATCATCATCATCCTTCACATGCTTTTCACCGTCACCTGGTCTAGCATGTTGTTCAGATCTGAGATTGACGGGCCCACTGATGAGTTTAGAGAAGAAGAAGTTGGGTTAAGTATCTTTATCGGAATGTGATCTAAAGTGATGAACACAGAGTAATATGTTTCCTGCGTGCGAATGGAAAGTAAATTGAAGGTGAATGGGGCTTGTTAGAGGAAAGGACTAAGAAAAACTATCACAAATTTTGACTTGGCTAATTTCTTTTCACATGACTTATCAGTTGGTTAGTCATCCCCTATTTGTTTTTCAAGCTATGTAGTTGTTTGATTCAGAGGCTTTCACATGACTAAGCCATGCTGAGTTATTTTTCTTTTATGATTGGTTCATTTGTTATTAACTCACGATTCTGAGTCACATGATGGATTAACTTCACACATGACTCACATTATAAGTCATGGATTTCACACATGTGACTCATTTGAGCACATCACTTAGTTTATGGGTTGTGATTGGTTAACAGTATGTTGTGGAGTCACTCATATGAGTTGTCTGATAGATTTCATGCAATGACTCATTATGAGTTACAGAATTTATGAGACGCGAGGGTTATAAGTCAACAGAATTAGGTTTGTAAAGATGACTATATAAGGGCCAAGGACCGATGAGTTGATAGGCTTTTCACATAACCATCTAAGTAATAAAACACTTGGGCACTGGTATACAGGCCAAGCCCTTGACCATCACCTTCCCGTAGTGCAAAATATACGATCCTTTTACTCTACTTCTTACAATTTGCCATATGACTTGAATGCAAGTCCCTCACTGAATTGAGGTAGAATTTTGTCCCTCGGGGTCTTATTGCCATAAGACTACATGACAACTATTCTATTCTTATAGTCTACAATTCCGATATGCACAACAATTAGCTGTTTCCCATTAAACCAAACATCTTCGATCATATATTTGTTACATTTAGTTGCATTATTACCTAATGCTAAACAATTATACAAAAGAACTACAAAGAATAACAACTGAAACGATTGATTGAGACATTCTAGTTATGTAACATGTGTACCTGTTCTGATCATTGACCACAGGAGCAGGCAGTGCTGGATTCACTATGTTTAGTTTGCTTCATATTTGGTTGATTTGATTTGATTTCAGCTCCACCACTCTCTCTCTGTCAGATAGGCTATGCTATCGTATTGCTATCTTTGGTTTTCTTTGCTAGAAGTTTATATTTCAAATTCACAGTATGGAATTATCATGTAAGACTGGTGCATGCTAAGCAATACTTCTTTCTTTGTTCTTGCAGGATTACAGGATTCTAGTGTGTGGGTAGCTACTGGTAATAATTGTGATTGCAGGAAGGCTATCGCTCCAGGACTTTGTACTTAAACCAGTCTCCTGACTAGCAGTGTAATGTTTCCTTATTGGTTCTCGGTATACTGAGAACCTCTAAGAAACCGTCCCAGGTTGTGCACGTGAAATCCTAGTCAAAGAGTGGTCTTAGGCGGATTGATCAAGAGGAGGCTCCGAAAGGTTGTTAGATAAACCTTTTACTATATTGCTAAGGTCTTGAAGTGTTTGGCACCTTTTCACTATCGTGGCGAACTGAAGAGGTAACTCTTCAAACAAGTATATTGAAAACTCTGTCTGTCGAAGTCTGTCCTTTCTAAGTCCAAAAGATGCAGCCTTTAAATACATGGCAGGCTTTTCCTAAAGCCTTACTCCTACGAGCTCAGCTCATATCTTAAAACAACTATGATATCAAATCGATATCATGAAATAATATATAAAACAATCAAGGTATCGAACAATGTCTTGAAACAAAACTTCAAACAACAGGAGTATCAAGCAATACTGCCAAAACACAATCAGGGAGAGGCAAAACATCGTATCCCGAAACCAAACATAAAACAATCCAGGTATCAAACGATACCTCCTGCATCACTTAAGAAGGCTACAGCCACAAGGCTCGTATCCTGATGCCAAACTAATCCTAAAGGCAATCCATCAGTAACCTTAGTACCTGTACAGGTTACAAGCAGGAGACAGCAGACCTTGACAGAGCTTCAGTCTAAGAATACACTTAGTTGAACAGTGATCCCGGAGTCCAATTTGTCCTTCAACTATTATCTTTCTAGCTACTCGTCCCTTGAAGCCACTCTTAGCAGCAGTGCTAGCAGGTCTATCGCCAGTCCTATTCTATTTTCGTTAGACAGGAATAATCCTGTTACACATTTTAAGATAGATAGTATTTAACTATCCTTGTTTTTTGAGTCACACTCCCTTCCTAAATAGCTACAAACTAATACCAAAGGAGTTCATTCATCAAACACACAACCTAGGTAATCAAATTATTTGCTTAAACTATGATTTTTATGCTTGGTTTCAACTTTCTTTACTATTATTGTTGGTAAGATGCTATTTGAACCAGTTTGGAATAAAGTGAGTATACAAGAAGCCTTATTTTTTATTATTAAATAAAAACTTCTGTTTCTGATTCTCCATCACTAAAACTACTTTCTAAGATATTGTCAATATAGTATTACTACTAATTGGGCAGATAATTCAATATACATGTGGTGTTCCAGTGGTTGCCATTGAGAGCAACATCAGGGCACCGAGCCAGAACCCTGTAAAATATATTATGACTAGTCTACTTTATAACAAGCATCTCACCCCACATACGAAATACCACACAACGAACATCCACAAGGAAGGAAATCTGAAGGATTGCGGAAACTACACATACAGTGGGTCGCATCTATTAAAAAAACCAGAAGCTATCCTAATCAAGACTGTAAATATTTACGCACTGCCTGATACACTATACAATACCTCTTCAGTAACAAGATTCTTCCAAATCTTCCTACGACGAATGGGGAAACCAAATCCCTGCCGTGAGGTACAGTGTGATAACTATGTGAAGGTTCCCACCACTTCGAAGGATGATGAGCGACACAGATGGAGTCCTGACAGCTCAACAATAGTCACAGCAGGATAGATTTTCACTTAATCCAATTGGCAAGGCTCCTGTTAATAATGAAATATGATTAAATCAACCCAAATGAAATTCCCACAACAGGAAAATTCAAGTTGAAAAAGAGAGGGGGAAAAATGGAAGACTTATTTGAAAAGACTTAAATTAATGCATGAGAAAGTCAGAAGGGCATTTAAGGCATCACAGAATGTTTGGCAGTAATTTGTAATACTTAAATTCACTTACAAATAAATCTATCGTTAAGCTGTGACTACTGTTGAGCTGTCAGGAACCGCCTTGAGAGTGCCCCAGGTTGCAATCAAGCAATCGGGGGTTGTGACGGAGCTACAATCTTGACACTGTTACTTTTATCCAAGTGAAGAGAATAGTGGGACAAGCGGAAAACACACCAAAATATGCAGTTTTCACACGTTGATACCAACTTAGAGTTCAACCTTGAGCTGAAAATAAGTTCATACACTACCATAGAAACTTGAATAATTTCACTGCGTGCTATGTCGTTGGGCTTTCCTCTCTCAGTAAGGTCAAGAAACTTTTGCCTTTTTCTGTCTCGGAAGGGGGAAAGAGGCTGTGTTTTTTCTGTGTTTTTTTCCCCCGTTCCAGAGAAGGAAATTCTGGACTTCATAGCACACAGTTCAATTATCCAAGTTTTTACGGTAGTCTTATTGCTTCTCTACTTTACCTCCTCCTGATTTAGGAATGTATATTTCATTTGTGTTCCACTAGTTAGATTAAGTAGGTGGGGAATTAAGTTATTCTTGTTGCTACTGCAGAAAAATGCCTGTTTGGCAGGGTTGTTCGAGGTAATTTCAACTCCAGCAGTTATAGACAGACATTCATTGTGATAACCTTCTAAAATCTATGTAGTCAATTGCCAGAGGTAATTGAAGCTATCTACACAAATGTCTTGATTTTTAAATATTTTGGTGCTGCTGATGATTATTCAGTAAACCCCAGTTTTTTGGTAGGGGACACCAGTTGTCCCACAATTTTGGTCACTCGTATGCTTGTTTTGTCGGTTGATGGGTTTGTTCTGTTCGGAATCGATATTGCGTAGTTACATGATACAAGTAGCCAAAATAAATAATGTTAAGTCACTCTCCTGCCTCTCCGCCCCACCTCCAATTAAATTGCTAGGGGTAATAGGGTCGCCGAATCTCATGTTTGCATCTACCAAACTCAATGCACTACCAAGATCTCGCAAAACAATCTTAAACTTCCCCTCCACTCGTCTTTCCCATCATGAGTCACCATTCTGAAACATTCAAGGTCTCCCCCTCCTCTTCCTCATCACAATCCATCACTCGCCCTTAATTAAACCTAGCAGCAGAAGCCAATGTCACCTATGAGCCGCCCATCCGGATCTCCTCCCCCGCGCATTATCACGCAGTAGTATAAATCCGACACGGACTAGGGGACCTTAGCTACAGCTATGCTGGTGAGAATCAAGGACGGTTCTCCCTCTCAGACGAGATCTACCCCTGGGAACGGCCAAGCTTCAGTAGCAGAGAATCGGTGAAGCAGCAGATCTCCACCGAGACGCAGGAAGTTGTGGAATGAATGGAAGGAACAAACTACCACTTCCGGCTCTCAGCCCTTGCGCCTCGATTCCTACAGTTCTACATGGGGATTGTACCCCGCGCATGAAGCATAGGTGTCATTGCGGCAGTGCCCGAGGTCCCGCTTGCACCGAGATATCCCAATGGCCCCAGACCCCCCCACTTACCAACTACGTCGAGCTCCACGAGCTGACAAATTACCTCACAATCACCAGATACCAATCCTGGCCCCCTCCCCCCTCAACGTCCTGCTGGCCAGCAGACACAGACGGGTGATACGCAAGGCGATCCTCAGGTTCCACGCAATCTACTGTCCCGCCTTCCTCCATCCCCTCAACCTACCGCTGCTACGCCACATCCTAACACACCCGCACTGGGCCATGAACCGCCGGGAAATGATCAAGATCACCGGCAACACTGCCGACCCCTTGTTCGCGCTCTCCGAATTGGACGTGGATGCTATGCGCTCCTACCTCCCTCACAAAGGGGACATTGCCGACGACAGCGACTATGGCGCGCCCACCGCAACCGCTATCTACAAGAAGGGCTGTGAAAATGGCCGGAGAAGCAAGCCGGCTGCATCCGCAGGCGGAAGTTTAACCCACAAAGAACCTTCAAGCGCACCGTCGAAATCAACCCGCCTAGACTCCCGCTGGAAGACCATGCTCACAACAGCCTCCTACGAAAGACCCCTCCCCTAACATCGGATACAAGGGAGGATCTACATCCAAACCGGGCATTGAAGGTTATTATGAAAGTTTTTCACGAAGTCATTCCCCATACCCACCCAGTAGTCACTAATTTATTCCAGACAAATAAGTCCCTCCACCACTCTTCGCCCTAGGCTATCCGAGATCTTGCACAGCAGGACCCCCCAGTCCAAAGATCTCCCGAAGCGGTACCCACCGCTGGAATCCTGCTGCAGCCGTTCATGCCCCGTAAGATGAATGAGTCACTAGATGGGTTAGGAGTACACACGGATAGGCGCCGCTTCGAGCACTTGGTTGTGGGCTGGGATAGGGTGTATGGATGGCAACTCTAAATCAGGAAGGGGGTGGGGTGGAGGATGGTGGGTGTGGGGAGAAGAAAGGGGTCTTGTTTCCGGCGCCTGAGGAAGGATTCGATCAGTAGATTGTTAGGCAATGGAGTGCGTGAGGCTTGTCGGAAGTACTACCTCAGTGCGATGACCCGCTACGGATATATTCAGCCAGTAATTAAGCGAGTTGAAACATGCGGATCTATGGAATGGCAGTGGTCATCTTGATGTACACTCCTGTAACAAAAGACTTGGCACCCTGGTAAAATTTTATTATTCACCTTGCTTCACCTCAACAACTCCACATACCCATGCTCAAAGTAAAAATGCGGTCACGGCAAACAGGACCTTGTAATTTCTATTCTTCATCAATTCAAGCTGAGGGAGGACATACTAGGTGGTCAATTTAGAGGTATTCTTGTCCCATTGCTCAGTCGGGGGTGCCAGGAATTTTGTTACACGACTGTATATTCATACTGTGTACTACTATACGTACAGCAGTCTCAAGCGCGTTTGTAGGACAAGTAACACAGAATTTTCGTCTTTCTTCTTCTTTGAATTGATCAGTCCCATTACCTCCCACCCCGACCCAGGCCGTTCCTGTGTGACCTCCAACAAGGCTCACGGGCTCCAGCTCGAGTGATTGGTTGTGATGGATGATAGGCGGATTGGTAAATTTATGCTGGGCCGCCTAAAATTTGCGTGCGCGCAAAAGAATACACCGGGCTTGCATCACCCCATTGTTACGGTACCGGTATCTACCACCACTACTTCTCACAAAGACAACTCTTCAAGAGGGAGAACCCCTTTTATATTACCAACCACCTCACCCCCGAAATTCCTCCCTTTAAAAATCCATTCCATCCAAAATCCAGACTTGGCACCAACGCCACCAGACAAACCACCGGTATCAAATCAAGTGAATGCACCCAAGCTCCCAACTACCAGGTAGCTCTCATAATTCTGCGCAATTTAAGTGCCGCCCCTTGCCCCCCTCGCGCCATTTCCATTTTCACCACCGCTACACCCTCTCCTACCACCCAGAGAGTCTGGGCCCTCGCACCCACCACGACCATCCCCTGCGTTAGCTAAGCTTGAGCTATGATACCCATGAATTGGGGCGCAAGTTCCCTTTCTTGGGTTTCCTTGTTAGTGGCCTTGTAATCCCTCTACCGCCCGCCATACCAGTATGATGCAACATAGTTTCAATATTGTCATTAGGTAGTACCATACCGGCAAAGTCACACAAAAAATGGCCTGACCCCGGCGATTCTATTCAGCGCAGCCCAAGTCTGAACAAGAGACCTCACTTCCGCAGATTAGAGCATTTCATGAGTGATTGTTCCAGCTAGATTAGTATAGCTAGAACAAGTCAGCGAAACGTGAATTGGATTATAGTCGCCCAATACACTAGCATATCTTCGTTGCTAGCCTGGGGTCTCTGGTGAAAGGTTCAGTTTTTGCGTTAAGAGGAATAGCACGGTCAAAGTTGACAGGCGGCTCGATGCTGGTGCCCCGGCGCTGACGATAGTAAATTACCGGGTTTCCGTGGCTCAGACCTGTAATGTACCGGACAGAGGCAACTTGAAAAACCTCCTTTGCAGGCAACCCAACCAACACTTATCCAACAGTTTCAACGGAGCTAATGATTTTCTCATCCCTAAATCGGATAAAGCTTAACAAGCGAAAGGTAACTGTCTTCCCGAAAGGTCATCTGTCGGGAGCATCGAGGTGGAGCCACTCTTTTGAGCGAAAGACAGCAATATCTCCACCTGAGGCCATATGCGCTTGCAATGTTTGCATTGGCATCGCGATCTTCGGTTGGGACGTATTTTCATGGTCGGTGTAGGTGCCCCTATACAAAGGCTGTAAAATAACCTCCACAATTGGCGGCCTACTGCACGAGATAACTCCGCAGACCTCCACCATCTTCTCTGAGGCCTTGTTCAGAACAGCATTGTTTTAGACTTTAGTTTCAGCACCATCATTCCTCCGGGAAGGCGCTGCTACGCTAGGAATGATGCGGAAGCAATTGGAGAGGTGAACCAGGTTGAGAAGATCGCCGTCAATCACATTTGGAAAGATTGTTTCGATGATCCTTTCCACCCAACTACAATGGAGAAATCCATGGGCGCATGGACCGCCTTCCCAGATCCCTCAAAGACAGCCTAGCCACGCTTCCCAGCCCGGTGAACAAAATGGGCAATCGCCGCGATCTGGGCGCGCCCGCCATTGGACACATCTGTCAGCGAGGCGTCGCGGGGGACCTTCTCATCTCCAAACGCGAGCCGGTAGTAAAATTCCTTGATTCTATCGTACCCTCCCTCTTTTACCTCTCGGATAGACGCAAAGACCGTCTCGGGGTGATAGCGGAACCTAAGTTGCAAGGTCGCAGGCTCCCCCGTATGGTACGCTCCTCAATGAGGCCAATGAGAATCTCTTTCTCATCTGGCATCCCAATCTCGGCAGTCTTGAAACAGCAACCACCGGAGTGGTTTTTTCCTTGACAGCAAGGGTGGTCTTAGCACGATATCTTGGGTTTGTAATTCCGGCGACCAGGCCATAAGTAGGAGCGAAGATGCGTCTCATCTGATTGCCCCGTAAGTTGCTCCTTTGAACAAAAATATCGCTGGGAAATAAAGCATAGCTCCGCGAGGAGGTTTCACCGGCAAGCAGCCCCAGCCATGAGTCAGCATTGGGAAGGGCGCCCTGAGAGGCGGACGCAGAAAGTGTGAATGTAGTATTTCCACATTCCTCAGCAACGGTCAACCCTTCGACCCTCCCAACGTCATCCAGAGCAGTGATCGACCCGGCACCGAAATACTTAACAGGGGTCCCGCTCCCCCTACCGCCATAGACATCCGTTATTAATGCAGCGACGTGCCCATTGCCGTTTCTGTGAAGGATACCCTTAATAGGCTAATTGACTACGGTGAGGCATTTAGCATATATAAGCCCCCGAACAATGCAAATTCTTCCAACACCCTAGCCAGCAGTCTCAAGATCTTTGGATTTCCAAAAGGAATCCTTCTTAAACCAGAACTCTAAGTTCTTGTCAAGTGTAGGAACAAATGAAACACGCTTCTGGTGGTGTCGCTGACTTAGGAGAAGAAGGAAATGCCGCATATCCTGCGCATCGATGAGTTGAGCGTTGGCCTCCGGACAATGGGTTGGAATATTTTCAGTAGTAGCGAAAGGGTCATCCAAATGGGCGCAGACCCCGAGCAGGGACGCCTAGCCCTCAACAGCAGTGATGCTTTCTTTTATAGGTCCTATGAAATCCACAGTAAGACGCTTTAAAGAGGGGTCGAACCGGCGGGGATCATCTCTAAAAGAACATGAGCTCTACCATAGGAAGGGTGACCTCGGCGTAGGTCAGGTCTTCGAGATCCACGCCCTCCGGGCTATGACTTCGAAACCAAGTCTGTTGGAAATCAGTATTTAGCCGTTTGGTGATATAGTCACGTTGCTTTTTAAGCTCGACAGGGGTTGGCTGTCGGGTGAGAAAATTGTGCAACCTAGCTCAGGCCTATATTGCAGACGGTTAGTTTAATGTTCAAGCAATAAGTCCCGATTGACACCCACCAGAGTCTGACACGGCAGGTAGCCAGCCTGTGGATAGGCTCGCCCATCTCTGATTGGACCGTTATAGCACCACCGGAGGGACCCTTCTAGGTCTCCTCAAAGCTCTTATCACTCATCCGGTCTGCTTTATAGATTGCTCCGTTGGCCTGTAACATGATATCAATTAGAATGCACCTAATTGTATCACTAACCAAGATAATCCTGCACTCAAAATGGTATCTGTCTCCTTTACCGAAATCATTCTGCTATGGAACACAACACCATCGAAAGGCATCGGAGGGCGTTAAAACCCCTCGGACCAAGCCCCGACCTAACAAGGATATAGATCCGTCCACCAAATCCAGAACAGGCAACGAGGGCAAGATTGCCTCATATCCGGACGCCTGCGCGTATCCGAAGAATTAGTTGATTGAAACCTTCAAAGGAGTGATGACAGTCACCTCTTCCTCCAATCCAACACACGATCAGTGCCAAAGCTGGTTGGCCTTTGGAATATTGGTGACTGATTGGATAGCATCGCAATCCTCACAATGGGTCGACCCGGGTCGTGAATTCAGAAACCCGACCCGGACCCGACCCAAAGGATGGCAGACCCGACCCGGCCTGATCTAAACCCGGGTCGGCCCAAAAACCGAAGCCCAATTGGGAGGCTTGTAGCATCGGTAGAGCTGGGCTTAAGGGTGATGTGTTCCAGCCCGGTCGTCTCAATTTTCTCGCTGGCAACCGCGATTGGCGGTACCTCGACCCCAATGGACAACCGTGGAATCGGAAGACCCGTGGAATGAAGGTGTTGCAGAAGTGGGACCCGCGATCCTATTGCTCCGGGGTTCACATCGATAAGACTGACCGTAATACCGGCACAGGATATTGTATTCTGCCAACCTTCCGAAGAGCTGCGGTAAATCCCGTGGCGTTGTAATAGCCACCTGCCAATTTGCATCAGCGCAGGATATGCGAAACTTGAATGATATAGCTTACCAGTTAATTCAACTGATACCCGCCATTCATAGTCGTTCAAACAAGGCTCCACGGGACGGTACAAGGTGTCATCCCAACAACCATTAGAGGCCGCAGTCCTAGCAACCGAGAAAATTTTGTATCGACAAAGATTTCTCCCCGCCTTGTCGGTACCAATTTAGGGCCATACTCCTTGAGCCTGGTAACTGCGCATTAGACTGTGTGATCAAAATCCCCGCCGAATAGCTCCGGTTTGTATCCAACCTCATTGCTTATATCTTGGAATGCGCCTGCGATCATTATGCGCACACTAGTGCCGCCCTTATTGCGGTGGGTCAAAACCGCTAGCTCCGAAATGCCCCCGAGGTCAAAGTCGAGAATGTGGGTTGCTCAGGGGAAGACCCTCGCGGCCTCCCAGTGAACCAGCTGCTGAGTTATCATATCCACCAATTCGGAAATGTTGATTCATGGCCGGAACCATCACAGAGACCCTGATTTGTGTGATCCGTCAAAGCCCCTATTTCTTTAAGGCCTTCCAAAACGATCTCAGTTGCAGACTTGAGGTAAGGAGAGCGGAACAGCGCCAAAATAGGCAGGAAACGGTTGGTAATACACATACCTTCCTCCCCGTAAAAGGGACACAGCTCTGGTCCAATCCCGTCGGCGCTCCAACCTCCTTCAGACTGTGGTCAAGGCTATAAAGAGATTGGGGAGAAGCGATTACGAGAGCCTTCCACGCACTATTAATCAAGGAGAGGTGGACATGCCTATCCTTTGATAGACGCGTATTGGTAAGGCCAACATAGTGCTTGAACTGTGCAGGTCTCGTACTGACAGCATTAGCGAGGGAGTGCCTTCACCCTCATTCGTGGAGTCCTGTAGGGTGGTAGGAGCTAGTGAAGTGCGGGGGTAGGTGTGTTGTGAACTGCCTCCGACCCAGAAAAGGACGGAGAAAGTGGCGGACGCGATATGATCGAATTAATCCCAAGCCAATACGGACGCAATCGAGGCCGCAGTAACGATACTTTGAAAATGGCAATATCGTACTGGGGAGGTGATTTTTTGAAAGAAAAGGGGGGGTGATGCGGGGACAGAGAGAGCAATTTGGCGGGTCTGATGCCCGAGCTTCTCGCCTTGGAAGCTTCCCATTGCTTTTTGCGGGGAGACTTGTACCGTATTATACGGGCAGTGCGGCAGAATGTCGGCTCAGATGTGAGCAGGTTAAATCTACCCAAGGGTGACGTTGGGACGAAGATCAAGGATCCGCATCATATTCGATGACCTGCTTGCACATTCAACAAGTATCGGATGCCTTGGCGCCAAGATTCGCAGCCCCAGGTGCAACTGTGTCGGCTCGGCGCCAAGGCATCGGGATACTTGTGGAATGCGCTAGTACAATACCCGGGGATGTGATACTGGCCCCGGAGGGTGAGCTTTTATATCGCAAGAGCAGGGTGGACTAATAGTGATGTGCGGGTAAATCAAACAATTGCTTTTGTCTTTATAATATCGCAGCTTAAACCAGAGTAAGCAGGTGATCTATCTATGATGTAGGGGGTTGAACAACAGATTAATATACGATGAGCTCGGTGAAGCCGAATAGCTGGCTTTGTGATTTTGAAGTAAGTTTAAGTGGAGTTGAGAGAGTAATCTGTTATACAAATAATATCGACAGGAGAGCCTGAGGGAGAAGGAATCGGTATTTTCCCAACCGTCATTCCCCTCCCGCTTCTTCCTCTTGAGTGGGTAAATTGGTCTAGTCAGAGTCAGAACTACTCTCTCCATCTACCTTCTTCTTCCCCAATGCAGCACTGCCCCCCGCCTCCTCCATAGCATGGCCCGGCTTCTTCTCCAAATCCGCACTCTTCCCGCCCTTTGCCGTCCCTGCCCCCGCCTTACCGCTGACAGGAGTATATCTCTTGGTCATGGTCCCCTTATACCGGGATAATGAATTCCGCCAGTTCTTTAGATGCCGGGGGTACGCCTTAAGTGCCACGCCATCATTGATCTTCTGTTCGTTTTCCATGGCCCAGTCAACGGCGGCGAGGACGTCGTCCACTATGGCTATGGCATGCTTAGCATCCTGGGGCTCGCGCCACACGCCGGAACGCACGAGTAAGCCCCACCAGGTTGCACCCGGGTAGCCGGCTCGCCTGAGGCCCGCCATGTCGCTCTCTGGGTTGTCGCCTATCATGTAGACACGTTGAAGGATTGAGGGTGTTTTGGGTGGTCTTAGGAGTGGCTGATTGGCAGCTTCGGCTTGTGTGCTTGAGCTAGATTCTCCGGCGGGGGTGGCCGCCGGGACAGGGTCTGCTGGGGGAAGAGGAGTGGATTCTCCGGCGGGGGTGGCTGCTGGGGGAGGGTCTGCTGGGGGAGGAGGAGTGGCCTCTCCGGTAGCGGCGGTATCTGCGGGAGTGCTTGCAAAAGCGGCGGGGAGTCCAAACACTTTGGCTGGCTCGAGTGCCACTTCCTCGTTGAGTTCTGATTCCGGAGACGTCTCTTTGGCCTTCGCGATGAGATCCCGCATCAACAACTGCTGCGCATACTGGAAGGTGGCAGGAGTTGGTTTCCCAAGAATGTGGGAGTATGCCGAGCTCTTGAGCGCTTCTGGGAAGCGTTGAAATACTGCCTGAACTGCTATCCTGAACGCGCCCTGCCCAAGCCTGGGTATGTCATATTGACTTGCCCAGACCAAGTCGTTATTGGTGAAGAAAATCGGTATATGCCTCGCCGACTTCGGTTCTGCGAGCGTGCCGTAAACGCCGTCAGCAGAGCGCTGCAGATCGACAATGAGTTGTATGCTCAGTGCCCAGTCCCGCGGGTCGTTGAACACGAAGATGGCGTCGATCTTGGTCCCTTTCGGCACATCCCGCGCGTAGATTGGGGGCGGCGAGGGGCTGAAGGGGGATATGCCCGGGTCCGTAGCGTAGAAGTCGTCGGGGATGAAGACGTTCTTGAAGCCGTACTCCTCCGCTATATGACGGCAATTCTCGCCTTCCCCGCCGACGACGAGAATTGTTTCGTAGGTTTCAGCGAGTAACTGGGCTGGTGTGTGGGATTGGACGAGCTGGGAGGGAGCGATCGGGAAATCCAGCTTTGAAGATAAGTCCTCGCATCTGGCTGCTTCCGAGAGGCCGCCGCCATTGGTAAGGAGGATGAAGGGAATGTCGTTCTCTTGCAATTTCGTGAGCGCTTTCTTGGCCGAAGGATGAGGCTCTGGCCCACGGAAGAGAACACCGTCTATGCTGCGGACATGATTAGAACAATTGCTTCTCTTTTTCACTCTCTCTTCAAGGAGTGTGGGTAGCGGGAGATGAAATTTACTCGAGTGCAAAAGCGAACCGTCCGGGTAGAAATTTTCTTGGCGGGAGGCTGGTAACGTAGGTGCGGGTGAGAGTGAGGTGCCGGGTGCATATACGCCTGGATGAAAGGGAGAAACTCATTCTGATGGGAGGAATTGGTTGCGGGTGGATGGTGTTTCTTCTGTGTATTTGGTAGAATCAGAGGTTTACTTTTTGGGAAAGATGAGTTCCCCACACCGGGGAGCCCACAGAGCGCTGGTGGGGTTGCTACGCAAGGGTTAAGGGCTAACTTTGGTTGCTACACAGAATATCGCTCGATACGGTACTCGAGTACCGTACAGTAACTATTATTGGGTCTACTAATTTAGTACGGTCATGGCGACAAAATAGTTATGATACCTCACGATACCTCTGTCAACATCTAAAGAAAAGAGTTTTAGAGGAAAAAACAATAATATTAGGGCTGTATTGCCCTATTTCCTCCTTAACCAGTCAATCTAACCATAGTCTACAGTATCCCAGATCCCAATCACCTCCAACCAACCACTGCTCAGGCTGACTGAGCCCAAGTGCAGCGTTGGCCACATGCTCAAGCTGGTCAAAAAACCTATCAATCCGTCTAAGGGTAAAGCTCATCTGGGATGTGCTTCTCAGAACGAGCCCATGTATACTAGTCATGAATGTTGTTGAATTGCGCTAATATATAATCCTCCGCAGTGACCTATTTGAATTAGGCATTATGAGGGATGTTTAAAGAGTGGGCATTGCTGGGACAGGTGAGTGAATAGTTTCAGAGAAGCTAATCATTGTTAATCTGACCCCAGTCTTGCGCTCTGGAATCTAGCAATGTTAGAGGTTAAGCATATAGATAATGAAATGCTAATAACTTACTCCTAGTAGTATCAGATCCTGCTCTAGTACCGGCAATCTTCTCTCCTCTGGCATCATAACTCTCGTCATTACAATCCCTACCCGCTCTATCACAGGAGACTGAATGCCAAACCCCCCCTACCTTCCCCGCATCTTCCCCTAAACCAGGCATATTCAGCATCTTCAACAAGCCAATAAGCCCTTCCTGACCTTCACTACCTGCATCATCACTGCCATCATCATCGCTGTCCTCATCATTGAACTCCAGACAGCACTCAGTAGTGCCTATGATAGTCCTTTTGGGCTTCTCCTGCTACTCCCTGAAGCATATTTCATATATGCCGTCCCAGTCCAAGTTTCTGGCCCACAAAGCTTGGTACCTTTGTTTATGCTGGTAGTCCAAGTGCTGGATAATAGGTTCAATAGTGTCTCCAGTATGTTTGACTCGCTGGTGCCTAACGATTTGTCTTTTCTCCCCAGCTTGGTAATCACAACCTCAAGAGGGGCAAGAAAGAAGTGGGAAGTGCACCTGGTAGAGGTGCTGCCTGACATGATGTGTTAATATTGCAAACTGGTGGCTAATCGGTATAGGGAACATACTTTAGGAGCAAAATGTATGTTTTTTTGATGGTGTATGACTATGTCATGTAATTTTCACAGCTAGTGAAATAATAAGGGCAAAAGAAACCATAGTCATTGATTTGAGTAGTGAGGGGAGCCAGCGGCAGGTTATTGTGATCTGGTGAGTGCACCCTTCTCTTTTTCGGCCCTTAAGGCCCTTCCTATTCTCATTTGCAGGCTTTTTCTGCAGTTTTGATTGCTGCTTCATTGAAAAGTATGAGGGTCAACCTTCTTCAGACAATTCTTGAGTGAAAAAGGGATAGAGAATAGAGGGTGGGGAGCTGCTTTTATTATAAGTTTTGTTGAGAGTATACACTCTTTGTTGAAGGGGCATATGTTGCTAATTCATATACCTTTCACTAGTATAGTGCGCTGTAATAATCCCTAATTGTTCCTTTCAGAATCTGATAATAAGTCTGTATTGAACTGATAATAAATTATCATAATAAGCAGACAATAATTCTTCTAATGATCTCTTCATTAGATATAATAAGGATTCTTCTATCAAATTAGAATAAAATCCTTAGAACTACTTTGTAGTTCTTGTTTTTGTTATGCTTGGTAAGCTTGTATTGATCGCCAGATCAATTGAAGGTGAAAGGTAACAGTAAGTAAAAGAATTTAAAATGATCATTTATTCATAAAACTGATAGGTAGGAAAGTACTTAGAAGGTTTGGGTGAAGATCTCCTTCCTAGGATGGAAAGTCCCCTATTTATACTCGACCTTCACTCTACCCTTACCCTAATGACTCATCCATATTGGTCACTCCCCTCTCATGACTCCTAATGAGTCATAATATCAAATCTATCAGCTGACTCCTATGAGTTATATGAGCAACAACCTTTTAACTAATAACAACTTATAAAACAAGGAATGTGCTCAATTGAGTCACATGTGTGAAACCCATGACTCATAATATGAGTCAGGTGCAAAAGTCATTACTTCACCTGACCCCACGATCATGAGTTATAATACAATCAACCAATTATAACATAACGATAACTTGCTATTAAACCCACATGTGAGATACTATGAGTCAAGTGATATCATAGCGTTAAACCGACATACTACCTTATGACTCATAAGCATTAGTCATGTGAAATCTACCTTGCTTAGTCATGATTCGTGACAAATACTAGGGCTGACGAACAATACATATACTGGCAACTAGAAATATGGAGAGTATTATCAACAATTTAACTCTTCTAGCATCCTGCAGCCTTTATAACCTACTATTATTCCCCTCTTACCAGCTCTTGAACGATTACCAGGGATTGGTGGGGCCGGATGAAGGGGCCATGGTCAAGCAGTATTCCCTGGGAATAGGTAATATTTCCGCCATACTAACCATACTCCCTCCATCAATCCCACAATTTTGTACATAGGATACGAATAAGAAAACCCTATCAAAAATGTAAATATTTGTTCTTCATACATAGTATGATAGAATTGATCGTTCCGGAGTACTATCACCATCTTCCCTTCCTCCCAACACCCTTCACGCCATTCCGATTAACATGATCTCTAACCCCCCCCCCCTTTAACTATTATGGTAAACACTACTAGTCCGAACTCAGGCTCTCAAATGGTAGGCTGCATCGTACTAACTGGTTGTTTTAATATTCGGATGCCTTGGCCCCAAGACACATACAAATAGGTGCCAAGGCGTCCGAATACTTATTGAAATCTGCCACTACCAGCTACTCGGATACCAGGGCTAGTCCGCGAACACAGGACTGACAAAGCTAACGACGATATTGGGAATAGCGCACGCACTAAGGGGTGTGGGTTGAAAACCAGTAGAATTCCTAGAACGCTTTCTGCTTTACTATTGGTTGAACTATCTATTCACGGTTTCTATTGGATATTTCCGTGTACAAGTGAGTCGGTGATGCCAAGACTTTTGTTACTTTTGTTACTTTTGTTACACTACGATTATCCTGGGGATGAGCGATCGGGGGATTTTAAGGATGGGGGGATAATTTTGAGGTGGGGGTTTTATGGTTTCACTCGGAAAAGGATAAGGTGTTGCGCACGCGGATATCATAGTGTTAGAACTGACTTGAATTTTTCCTACGAGACAAGTTATATAATAATAATAATAATATACAGTATTTGTGAGCGCCCCAACCTCCCCCCCATCTCCGCAGTACAGACCGGCAACTCCCCAAGCCAAACACCATCCCGGACTCCTTATAAAGTAGCAAATAGCACAAAAAAAAGCCACTAACTAAACCCCTTTAGATGACGGGATAAGAGGGTATCCAACCTGACTTTCACAACATTCCTGCCCGAGGTGAAAAACTGATGATAGTGAAGGTATGATGGGTAGGGTGGTGGTAAAAAGATACACAGCATCTTGGCAAAGAGAAATGTGGATGGAACGAGAGCAATGGCCCTAGGCAAGCCCGGACAAGGTTCTAGCCTAAGAAGCGAAAATGAGGATGAAAATGCGCCCGAACGTGAGTGCCTTCTCCCTATCTAAGGAAAAATAGTGGATGAACAGAAGTTTTAAATGATACAGATGTGAAAGGGATTGTTGTTGACATGTCTTTCATTTAGAACATGAAGACGCTTTCTTCACATAGCGCATCTCTCCGGTCGTCGTCTCTCGCTCCGCCAGAAAGAAAAAAAGCAACAAACATAGTCGTTATCATAAAAAGAGTCAGATCGAAGTGCTGAGTTATTATTTTTTCTTCCCCGAGAAAAAACAAAAAACTACAAAAGTCCGACGACGGCTGCGATGACTGCGGCGCCGGCGAGACCAGAGGAGAACCTGAGGGTGCCGGCGGCGGCGCCAGTGAACGGTGCAGAGGTGGTCGGTTTCGCTGACGAGCTGACAGAGGTAATGGTGCTATTGGTAACAGTGACACCACCGGTTCCACTGCTGATTGTTAGCAGATGATGAGCAAGAATACAAGTGGATATCAGAAAAACTCACGTCGACCCCGCTGGAGGGCTACCAGTCATGGTAACGTAGGTGACCTTGGTGGAGTACACAGTATTTCGAACGGTAGTGGTGCCGGAGCTGGTGGGTTCTGCAAGCGCAAGAAGGGGCATGAGAACCATGAGGAGGAAAGCGACGAAGCGTTGGAGGAACATTGTGAACCGGGGTTTCGGAAAAGAAAAGAAAAAAGTGAGGTTTTTCTCTTTAGGAAGGAGTGAGTTTTCTCGAGGAAAGAAAGTGTTCTTGGGTTAACACCAACGAAAGGAGTGAGCAGTGACGGATTCCGAGTAAGAGATTTATGCGCGACGATCAACGAAGGCACAGAAACGACGGCGTTACTGAGTGCGCAGTATTTTTCCTTGGTTCGAGGACGAGCTTGAAACGATTAGAACTCCCGAAGAGTGAGTTGCGAGACGAGTGAGCGTGAGTGAATGAACTGAATGAGCGTTGGGCCACGATGCAAAGATGGTGGTTAGGTTTAGAAAGGAAGGAAGGAAGCGTGGAGATGCGGAAGCGAACAAAGGACGGAAGCGAGCAGAAACTTTGGGGGACCCAGGGACTTCTTAAGCTTAAGGAACGACGATGGGCGAAAATAGTTCGAAATGAGCGTGGTCTCGGATTGGCCTGTCTGGAATTGGCGCGTCGAGCCCAAACAATATCGTAGCACACGCCGCAAGGTACCGGTTCAGCGCATTTAACGAATAGGGAACGGGGTGCCAACAGCGGGCTAGGTTAAGTGCGCTGGCCGCTGCAGCTCTCCAGGGTATGTGTGGATTGATTGACAGGAGGGGGGGTTAAACGTTATCACTAGCGCAGGCACAAAGAAGGGCTTTTAACAGGGCCAATGTGGGCAGACAGGAGGAGCAAGGTTAGAACAGATGAAGGTAATAATATGCTTAAAAGAGAGACAAGAGCTAGTATCAGCAGAAAATAATAAATGAGAGAATGATGAGAAGAGAACACAAAGAAGAAGAAAGGAGCGAGAAGAGGATCAAGGCGAAAAAACAAAAACAATGAAATCGATGGGTTTTGCTAGTATGATACAGTATTGCGCGCGCGACCAAGACGACGTTTGATCCCTTGTGTCATGCAAGACACATTTTACCCCTTACGTCCAGTTTAGGGACATTTCGAGTTAGAAACTTTAGCTAAAGAAAGAATAACAATGCCAGACAGCCCCCCTCATCTCTTTCATTTCCCGATTGAAGGTTAGAAACTACCGGTACCTTTTTCAAGGCACACACACCAAGCCATTTGCCGTTGGGTTAGGCCTCTCAGGAGTCTGACGACCCGGCAAAGCTCGTTTCGGCTGGTTGCGAGCCTCGCCTCCCACGGCTGGGGCAGCAACGATTGGACAACGCTCTCTGCATCATGGATGGCCACATGGCGTGGCAATTGTCCTTCTCGACCAAAATGCAACCATGGCGAAAGGTTAAATTAATCCCGCAAATCATGTCATATATAGGGCAGAGTTTTTCCCTCCTCGGAGGGCTGAAGACTTTTTTTTCCTTCTCTCTTCGTCCCGCTGGCTAGAGTTACGGTATTGTATTTGTCAGTTCGCAGGGACACGATGCGCTTCTTCCGATCTCCCACTCCTAGCGGTACCGGTTGGCCGGGTGTTTTGGGTCGCTTTTTTCTCTCTTCTCGGCTGGACGGACTAGTAGGGTTAATCTTGGCAATCCGCAGTAATGCAGTGCTCAAATAGTCAAGAGGCTATGATACTGCCGGTAGCTTCCTTTTTTTTTTTGAGGGAAAGAGGAGAGCTGAGAGGCAAGGCATTATGCTGGCACAGGGTGGTATTGTGCTGTATCTAGAAGGCGTCGCGCAACACTGCTATCGGAATTATGCACTGAACTATCATAGTACGTATAGCGCTCCACAAACCTCAAAGCGCAATCTTGAAAACGCTTGTAAAACATCGTGCCTGTCTCAGACAAGTCCCGGTACCCGAAAATAGGGATTAAGGAAATACCTGTCCAGAGTAAAAAAATATGTGCGTACGGTACTGTGTCTGAGGGCTACTCGTGCTCAAATACCAGTACCGTAGAATCTCCCAGAATCCACCGTCTCCGCCAGCCCTGTCATCTCTGGATTCCGAGTGAAAAGGCTCCCGGGAAGGATCGGCATTCTCCCGACAACGGTACAAGTGTACAAGACCAGCCGACTGGATGTGCTAGAGCTCATGAACTAGCATTCGAAATCCTGTCAACTAACCCAACTACATACTAGTAAACCTATCCTGGACTGACTGCGATGGTGGAATTCACGAGACTCTACAGCATACGGTATACCCAAGTACTCAGTCTACAAGATTTCAAAAAGTATCCGGACACCCAAGCCTTGTTTTGTATGTGTCTTGGCGCCAAGGTGTCCGGATATTAAAAAAAAAACAGCTAGCAGATACAGGTATGGTACAAAACACAACACCCCTGTTTCCGCGCACCCGAGAAACTTCTCGTCTAGGACTAGCACTCCATTATAGAGCACAGTACCGTGGTTAAATTGATCATAATTAGAGGAATCTGGAGCTTGTCCAGACAACCGCGCGCCATATTATACATAAATTTAGTTATTTGGCACGGTACGATTACTATGCTGGACCTTGTCGCCGGCAAGAACTACTAGCACTCGAGGAATGCGAGTTACCAGGAAACAAGGATTCGCGCAAAAAATCCGTACTAGTACACATCTATAGGCATATACTATACAAATTCAGGAGCCCCGATATCGGGCATCCTACTCCCCACCCGCTATGACACGAGCATATAGTAAGAGTATAATACCGTAGTAGCAATTCCTCACAGGAAGGAAGCTATGGCCAGCTCGGTTATGTGGAGAGAGGGGCAAGCCTATCGTTGCTGCCGGGGCGGGGACACGGCCCACGTGCACTGATAGAGGCCAAAAAACACGGGATTCGGGGATTGGATTAAGGGGGAGCAGTGCCGGTGCCGGTATGATACCGTATTTCTAGTATGCCGCCGGATTGTGATCATGTTTGAGTACGGTGCGTTTCGGTTAGCTATATGATGGGGGACATCTGTAGCCGGAGTACTTTGCCAAGCCAATATTGCCTATCTTCAACCGCCAAAGGATTTTCAACCGCTAGTCCAATGAGAATTATGGCTCTATTAGGTGGCAGGACAGGTGACTCTCTACACATTAATAGAGAGAAAATAGAAATATGATATTATGATATCTCAAGTTTTCATAGAGTTATTAGGGTTTAAAGGGAGGTCAAAAATCGGTAGGAACTAGGGGAATGTCCGAGACAGGTTAATTACTGTTTATTTCCTTGGCGATAATTGTTAATAGGTATTTGCCGAGATATTAACCTTGAAAAAGGCCAGTCTTGGTAAATTAACCTACTGTTAAAAGACTAGAATAAATCTCCTCCTGTTCCGGCTACAGAGGTCCCCCACAATAGCACCGCAGTGGAGCATCTGGATGCTGGCTAAAGTCGAGGATTGTGCGCTGGTAGTTTGGGTTGCGTTTGCTGGTCGGGTTCTGGTATTTTTTTTCTTTTCCTTCTCTTCATGGTTTTCAGGGAGGCTGAGCTCACATTTTGGCGTGGGGGCTTTTTTTTTTTTGCACCTCACTTTTCCATATACAGGAGGAACTTTTTGGACTACGATGCCTGGCATGGGGATCAGTCGCTGGGGCTCTGGGGTGGGTGGTGATGTTTCTCGGTTGGAGATGCTCCCTCTGCTATTTGAAGGGCATTGGTGACTTTTTCGAGCTTCTATCCACTCGCGAATGCCTTATGATGGTATTTTATTTCCTATCATACTATCATATGATAGCTCCAAGATCGATTCACGTGTCTCGCATGGGAATGGGGGCTCAACAGCTATCATAACCAATCAGGTAGCGCAGCCTGGTCTAAGGGCCCAGCAAGAAGTTATATCATAGGACGGTTATTCGAGGTTAACTAGCTAAATAATATATCGCCCTCTGTTCTGGCTACCGTAATGGTTCTTGCCCTTGGTGGGGAGTCTAAGGAGGTTATTGACATCGCTGTACGGTATGGGCATGCGGCTTGGGCATATGTGCGCAGCTGAGTCGTCGCACAACAGGTCTCGGATTTTTTTCTTTCTTCGTTGATAGGCACCATAACTTAATTGCTCACAAGTACTGGTACGATACCGGTACTCTACTAGTACTCGGGGGTAGGGGTTGCGATAGGATAGACATGGGCTCAAGATGTCAAAAAGCTTTTTACCCCTCCTAGAATTATACCTGTACCAAATTAAAATATTTTTTTACCTGACAACAATGAGCACGGAGACCTCGAACCCCGTTCATCCCATCACTAACCTGCGCCCCCGAGCACCATGTGGTGGCGAACAAATACAGTAATAGCAGCACAAGTGCAAGTGTAATGCTAGTTATATTCACGAGCCTATGACACCGGTACCCGGGACAAGTGATATTAGAAACTAAGGAGCCGGGATCGATCGATCGGGAAAAGGTTTTCCAAGAAAACAGCTCAGCCGCCTTCAAAAATGAGGGGATAGAGAAATAAATATATAAAATATCCCTTTGGAGTCCTTGGCAATACTGGTATGATACTATCTTTTAGGAGAGGAATAGGAGCGCCTTCTCAGGATTTCCCGGGGGTTTCCAGCTTTTAAACACGATTGATAAATTAAAGTTACGGGACAATGCCTTCATATAAAGATCCCGGTATTGCTTCTTATCAAGGGTGCTATATAGCTTAGCAACCTCATCAGCCTTGAAGCGATCAATGGGTGGGGGATAGTCGGCTGGGTCGAAGGCCCTCCTCAATCCTCTTGGGCAAGTCGTGTCAGTACATGTACCTCTGTACTACAGTACCGGTAGGCACTATTGCAATTGAACAAACAAGGTTAGCCCTGGTATCGGTAACATCATTCGCCCAAATTAAATAGTCTTACCTGGCTAGCACCTCTCAAAGTTTCTTCCCCATCAAGGCGCAGTCAAAAATCTGTTCGCTGTCCGGGTGTAATCCTGCGGGTATCTAGAATCGGTACTCGCTCAATATGGGTAAAATAGGCTCTGCCAAACTTAGAGCGATTGAGGAGATGCTTCCAAGTTCCTAGTTTTATCTGCAGTCCAACTAGTATTCTTCTCCTTCCTAACTGGCCTTCACTCGCCAATTCATAAGGTATCTAGATATACTCGAGTAGAGAGTCACTTAGCGCCAAGCCAGTTGGCTATACCGTAGTTTGGAATTTCTTTGCCCGTAAACAAAGCCCCTGGCAGCCATAAACTGTGTTGACTATACCGGATAATAAATCTCTCTTGGCGCTACGTGGTTTTCCCCATATCCGGATACTTTATGAATTGGCGGGTAGACCCTATCCGCGATGGACTACCGTATGCGTATCTTTTTTTCCTGTCAGCTCACTTCTCTAGCCGGTACTTGGCGGTGGGTATAATAGGATCAGAAAGATACTCGAGCCCGGCAGCATCGATGTCATAGCCCGCTCCATGTCTTGTGGATCCAGTCAACAACACCCTTAACCTCGTCGAAACTGATGATATTGATATCAGCATCTCTTTTGTTAGGTTTACTCGAGTACTGTATTCTTTCTTTTACATCACCGGCCCTCATGACTCGTTTGTTGCGCCCGCTAGTTGAGTCCAATACGGTAGACCGCAAGCCCGATTGGGCCAAGTCCCCTGCCACTACCGAACTATATTCCCTCCCATGTCAGCTTCCCTGATGAAGCACGAGATGGGGTAGACGTTGCATACCTAAATCCCAATCGCGTTCGCACACTTAGCGGAAGGGTAGTCTATGGAGTAAGCACGATATCCGAAAGATAGTAGAGAGCCTTCTCATTAAGCACGTGACAGGGAATCTTCAGTAGGGTAGAATCGCCGAATATGGGGACGGGCGTACCGTATTCAGATACCCGTAGCCTACCAGCATAACCGCCATTAGAGTCTTTGCCGCGGCGGAAGCATCAGCCAATGGGATATAATCGGGGAAGCGCACGACAATATCCGGAGATTCCGGAAACCTCTCGCCATAATCTTTCTTTGGGGTGGTGAGGATTTTGTGATGAAGTGGAACATAAACTCGCGGCGGGGCTATGTCGGTTTAGGGGTTATGTCGGGAAGGCAGATACGCAGGGGAAGTATACTTCAGTACTCGGTACAGACTCTAATACCCAGAGTGACGTCAATGTTAATTCTTGTTCCTACACTCACTCTGTATGTCTCTTCCCGACATTACACACCAACCGACATTGCCCCCGCCGCGAGTTTAACCGTTCTTTGCACATCTTGCCCTCTCCGCGTTTGGTTTCTGGGGTGGTTGGCTATGAAACAGCGCTAGCGCATAGCGGCCCATGGAACAAGTATGATATGATGGGCGGAGGTAGGAGGGGATTCCATCACAGTAACTCACCCGGTCTAAAAAACTGGCAATAATTCTGTCACCCTTTCTTAACCTCCGATCCCACCTCATCCACAATCTCCATGAACTCACCGCCGAAATAGCACCCGGCCACCCCCATCACTCCCGGAAGAAACTCACTCCCCATGGCGTCAGTGGAAATCCCACCCACCGTGTGGCTAATCAAGTGCACATGTACGGTACTATAACCGCATGCCTCCTATTGGCGATATAACAGAGGGGTATTCTTGAAGGAATATTACAGAATTCGTCATTTCCCTAATAGATACCAGCAGTTAACCCTTCTTTACCTGTTCAGCATGTCACTTTTATCCCGCAAAAAGTGGATTTTGTGACATAAATTTCTCCATAACAACATAAAATTTTGATATTATGGAAGGGGTGTTTGGCATGGAAAAGCAATATGCCGTATTTCTCCTTCTTCTGCTAGATAAGGTTTCTTTTATCGCACCCCCCCGAGAAACTATGGTAAGCTGGAATTGGAAGTCTATTATAATATTATTATAGCTTGGTTCCAGAAACAACTACCGTGGACAGGTTTGCAAATCTGTGCTTGTGGGTAAGATGCAACCAGGGTCACCTTACTCCAGCCAAATCAACGCCACAATAATATTTATCCTGTTGCATTTGCAAAGTTGGTGCCACGCAGAACACTCATAATATCATACTACCGTATTGTAATTTCAAAATCAAATCATAGAAAGCCAAGCTCCTCCTTAGTATTGGATTATTATTTTTAAGTTTCTATTGTTATTAAATTTTTATGATATTTGTCGGAGGAATTAACTTAGTGGTTTAGATATACATACTCTTAGTTACACTTTTTGTACTGACAGTATCATATCATACAACAGTGAAACCTCCGATATTTCCCACCTCCAAAAATTCCAACCCTCTAGTAATTCCAGTGTTTGCAGAGCCACCACATTTGACGTCCCGTATGGGAAATCCCCCCGAAAATTCTATACCTCTTATAGTTTCCAATTCCAGAACATTCCACGGACCTTAATTCCAGCAAAAGTAGTCTTTTACCATACTTCACAGTGGAAAATAGTCTTTAGTTATGTCTGCCTTGGCCACACTCTCCTATTTGAATCCATACTCTTTACTCAGTTCTCTGTGCATCATATCCAAGTTCTGTCCGAAGTTTCCTGTTCTCTTAGCCATCACGATATATCACTCGAAAACCAGTTATGTCTTGTCGTCCTGTGCCAAGACCCCTCTCCTCTTTCCATCCCCCCTTTATTTGCAGCCCTGCGCTACTCCCTACCTGCTGGAATTATCAGAGGTTTCACTGTATTGCCATTTCCGTACACTCCAACAAATACAGGGGTAGTCTAAGGCATAAATTTTGGATAGAAAAACACAGGGGAACAAGCAGCAAACAAAGTGAATGGTAAGAATACTAAGAAAAAAAATAAAAAATAAGAGAAAGAGAGAAAAGCCTATAAGGATAAGCTATGGTTATATACAAATGTAAAAGAAAAAAGAACTGTTTAGCCTTTAATACCCATAATCCATTGTTGTATCATATTTCTAATGTTTCACTGTTCGCTATTTTGTCTTCTCTTGCTCTCACTCAGTTAATTGCTTGGCATTGGCTGTACGAAAACATTTCTTTTTTATAAACTTTTTCCATTTCACCTATATATGCTACTCTAAAGCGTTCAGGTGTTTCCAAAACAAGCCTACAGTTCTAAATCCCAAACGGACCTTGCCAAAGCTCTTTTCACTCTCCAAAACCAACCCTTCTCAACTATTTCGGAAACTGTTTAGCATTTGGCTCTGTTACACCACTTGCAATAGGTGGTGTCCCATCAGTACTCAACTCAACTCCTTTTGTAACAACTTCAATTTCCCTCTTCCCCCTACATTCACCATTTCCCCCAACATATTCCTTCCTTCTCTACCCAACCACCTCCCTAAAACCATATCTCTCACACCCATGTTCAATCTATCTTCCTTCCTCCTACCCATACTCTTCCCTTAATCAATCTCCTTGCCCTCACCCTCTCATTCTCCTTATCTATTCTCACTCTCTTCTCCTTTACTCTTTCCTTTCTATCCCTTTCCTCCCTTCCTCTCTTCACCCTCGACTTACTCTCCTTAAATATCTCTCCCCTCCTCCTCTCACTCCTTTCCAACATCCATCCCTATTTCCCCTCCACCCTAGACCTTAACCTTCCACCTTCTCTTTCTCCTCCACCATCTTCTTTCCTCCTCCAATCTCCCCATCTTCTCTTTTCCCAACCAATTCTTCTTCCAAATTCTAATTCCCTCTTCACTCCCTCCTCACTAAACAACAATCTCTCCATATCAATCCACCTTTCTCATGTCAACTAACCTCTCCACCAACCCTTTCATACCTCCATTCTCTCTTCCTTCTACTTAATACAATATAATAACAAGTGGTCCCTATCCTCGTTCCCTCCGCATTCACTCCTTCTTTCCACCTTCTTATGCCTTATTCCCTTCATCCTTTCATAATTCCTTCTCATTCACAACAAAAAACTACTCTCCCACCTCCTCCCCCCATACCCTAATTTCCCACTACTACTACTCTTAAAATACTCCTCTCCTTTCCTCTTCTTCACCTACCATTCTTTCCACCCCCTTCTCTCACTCTCCTTCCTCCTCTGTTCCCACTTTCCCCATCCCAAAATATCCTCCTTCTCTCCTCTCTCATCCCAACAACCTTCCTTCGCTCTCTCATCTACCACTTCATTCTCCTCTATACCTACATATCCCGCTACTCAAACCAATACCACCTCTCATCCTTTTGCCATTGACCTCTTTCCTATCTCCCTTACCCCTTATTCTATCTCCCCACAAAACTCTCTTCCCTTCCTCAACTTCTTCGACACTCCCATATTATCCACCCCCACCATCAACCTTTTCCTCTTTCCCTTATACCCTCCTTCTACCCTTTCCATCAACCTCCTCACACTATATATTTCCCCCATCTCTACTGTCATACTATAGCCACCCTGTTCACTTCAACTAATTATTTCCTCCTCTCCCTCCCTCACTCCCCCAAATGTTCCCACACTCCTCCCTTCTCCACTCATGTCACTTAACCCTACTACAAATTCTCAATTCCTTTCCTCCCTCCCCTCCTCCTATTTCTCCTTCGCCTTCTTTTTATCCTTCCCCACTATCACCTTCCACCCCAAAACAATCACACCCTCTCTCTATACCTCCCGTTTCTCTCCTTCCTACTTGTGTTTTCTCACTCTCCTCATCATTCTTCCTACCCAACCCCCTTTGTAAACTCCACCCCTCTCCTCCCTTTCCCTCCAACTCTTACCAAATACCCTTCCTTTTCCTCTCCCCAACAACCTCACCCCCTACCTTTCTACCTTCCTGTCCAACTCATATTCTACCCTCTTCTCTCCCAACTCTCCCAACATCGCATCTATTGGTGTACTCCTCTCTCCACCCAATATCCTTCTCATATGCCTATTCATCCACACCTGTAACATATTCTTCATACCCTCCTGCCCATCCCAATATAACTCCATCTCATACATCAACGACTCTCCTACCACCAGTTTCTATATCTTTTTCAAATCTTCCCCCTCACACACCTTCCCCCCCTCTCAAACAATTTCAACATCAGTCTCTACCTATTCTCTACTACCCTCATCCTGTTCCATCAGCAAAAAAATCATCTTGCGCCCCATCTCTCCCCGCTCACCCTGTGCGCCGGACGTTCCAGGCGCTTATAACGTAAACTCGAGTTCTGGGTGCGTCCGCCCGGGTTCATTCCGTCCGGAAGT